>VYKX01000006.1_pt1 | contig 176517 bp, 159 predicted proteins | sample 5114471 | NCBI WGS metagenome assembly VYKX01 (sample SAMN12291785, study PRJNA351875) | freshwater metagenome | isolation source: freshwater lake | place: USA: Michigan, Gull Lake | collected 2013-08-08
TGACCTTCCCAAACGAACTGATCTGGTAATCGGTCAGAATATCCAAGATGTGTTTGTCCATGGCTAAAGTTACTATTTTCCACCAACTCTCAGTAGCTTCGTGCGTAACATCAGGTAGTAAGTGCGTGAGAATTAAGTGTTGCATTTTCATAACGATTCATTTTTTGTGATACAAATTCAAAACTAGTAAAATTTCAAATCTAGTAGCTAGACTTAATTGATTAGTTCTCTAACAACAGATAGTGATTTCAACTCACTAAAGTTTTCAACATGAGAGGCGTAAAAGCGAAGCAACACATCCAATAAATTTCTTCGCTGAACCTGATTCATCTGTATTACAAAACCAAATTCAGCTGTAAGAAGGTCTTCAAGAATTTTTTCTTCTTTATCGTCAGCAAAAAAAGGTGTTAAGATTTCCTCGGGTTGGTGAACGCCAAAGCCCAAATGACGGCTCAACTTTATCAAGAATAACAAATGAAAATTTTCTATGTTTTGCCTAAGAACATCCAATGAAATAAACGCATGAAATAAAAACTGCCCTAGTTCTTGGGTGTGCGATTGTTCCTTCACAGCACGATTTATTACTTCTGTCAAGAAAAGAGCAATGGTTGATTTCTTAAAGTCTGTCGTTAGTGTTTGGTAGGGATGAAAACACTTCACTTCCTTTATCCGCAAGATATTGGCATTTTCTTTATGATATACCACCATCTCTAATAAAGTGAGCGGTTGATACAAAGCAATTTTGCCTTTTCCTGTTTTGCTGCGTGCGCTATTAACGATGTAAGTCTGCAAACCAAAATGCTCAGTGAATATTGTAACGATAATGGATGACTCGGCATATTTGGTAAATCGAAAAACGATACCGCGCGTTTTGTGGAGCATGATCTAGTTCTTCGACCCGTCCACGAACGCCTTCCTGCTCCGCGCTTCGTATTTATCCTTTTCACCTAGCAGTACCTGCGATTTGTTTTCCGCCAGGCGAAATGAAAAAGAAGCGAGTTCTCCGGTTTGAGCACAAATGGCATGGACTTTTGTCACAAATTCAGCTACGGCTAACAGATTCGGCATGGGGCCAAAAGGGTTGCCTTTATAGTCCATGTCCAACCCTGCCACGATTACCCTCTTGCCGCTATTGGCTAGGGTGTTGCAAACATCTACTATCGCGTCATCAAAAAACTGAGCCTCATCTACCCCTACCACATCGCAATCACCTGCCAACAACAAAATATCTCCTGCAAAATTTACCGGGGTAGAACGAATTTCACGTTCACTATGAGACACGATCTTTTGCTCGTCATAGCGTTTATCTATCACCGGCTTGAATATTTCAACCTTTTGTTTAGCAATTAACGCCCTATTGAGTCTCCGAATCAGCTCTTCCGTTTTCCCGGAAAACATGCAGCCACTTATGACCTCGATCCAACCATTTTTATCGGGCTGGCTGTTCCTACCAATATGGGGTTCAACAAACATACTGCAAGGTAAAAAATCGAATGGAAGTATTAGTCATCTGGCTAGTGGGCCGATCTGATCATGCCAGTTTCATTGTCTTTATAGCCCATTATCTATAGTTGACGTGTGGCAATTTACCCTCTTCAGGAATGCGAATTACAATATCTCCCATTAGTCTTGACTGACAGGCAAGTCGATCACCTGGAGCAAGTCCTCCTTGATGCAGATATTTTTTTTCCGCCAAACTAGGCTCACTCAAATTCTCCGCTCCCCTAATAACAATCATCTTACAGGTAGTGCACCGACCCTTTCCTCCACAAGCATGCATCCAGTCGATAAAATGGCTGTGCAAAATGGCTAATACCGACTTAGAAAGATCATTGGTAACAACTTCTTTTACACCAAGGTTTTCTATTACTATCTTTACCATCCTTACGCTTTGCCCCGTCTACAAATTTATGGATGAAAAAATAAGCACCAAAGCCATCAACGAATACAGTCAAGCCTATGCGGCAAAACTGGCGGATCAATTTTTCGCAAAAAAACAGCAAATATCGGGTGTTGAAATTTTGTCTCTTTGTGATGTCAAGCAAGTCAATCTGTTTGTCATTCAAGAACTGATGAACATATGGACCCACGAAACCGAAAAAATTAAAAGCCCTTTTTTTGACTATGAAACAAGTGAAGTAAAGGCCGCGCTAATCCAATTTCAAAATGTGCTTTCCAACCATATCTCTGTTGGGAGAACCGCATTTCAGCCTCTTTTGCAATCCTCGATCGCAAAGGCGATTCAGGTAATTATTGCCCCTTATGATTTCTATTCTGAAACACTGGAAAGCTATGGGAAAGGCTACCTCAAAACGGAAGTGTTACGCAAAGAATTAAAGTACTTGAAGATAAACAAGGCACCGCTGGAAAATCTATTGGCAAAGCTAGAAGATCGAAAGTCGGAATTGATTACAGGCAACGAAGCCTTTGCCTTGCTGGATCACATCTTGGAGGAAGTAAACTTCACGCCAGAAGATCTAGATCAATACGTGAGCCAGTTTTCGAAATTGTTGCCATTGAAAGTTGACTCTTTCTTTGAGCCAAAATCACCTAGCGCAACGCCCGAGCAAAAATTAGCAGTGCAAGCAAAAGCATTCTCAGAGCTGCCTTTTTTTGAAAAGGAGGTCAAATCCTTTGTTCCTCCGAAACCAAGACCAAACCGATTCAGGGACAGCCTCACTATCAATCAGAAATTTATGTTTACCAAAATCCTCTTTAAGGGAGATTTTGAGATCTTCTCCGGAGAGATTGAAAAAATTGAAGCATTGCCTTCGTTGAATCATGTGTTGGCCTATCTGGGTGAACGCTATCCCGCATGGGATCGGGAAAGTGAGGAGTATGAAGAGTTTCTAGAGGTATTACAGAGGCGATTCAGTCACTCGTCTTAACGGGTTATATTCGTTGCAATACCTGACTTCTGTGCGCGTCCAGCTTCAACAAAACAAACAATAGAATTGTAAACCCCCATAGCGAAGAACCACCATAACTAAAGAACGGTAGAGGGATTCCGATAACGGGAAACAAACCGACCGTCATACCAATGTTAATGGCAAAATGGAAAAACAAAATGCAAGCAACACTGTAACCATAGGCTCGGGCAAACCGACTCTTTTGTCTTTCCGCCAAGAATATAACCCGTAGCAGTAGCGCGACAAAAAGTCCAATCACGACCAAGCTGCCTATCCATCCAAACTCCTCACCTATTGTGCAAAAAATAAAATCTGTGCTTTGCTTCGGCACAAAGTCAAATTTAGTTTGCGTCCCTCTCAAAAAGCCTTTACCATTAAGCCCTCCACTTCCGATTGCAATTTTCGATTGTGTCACGTTCCATCCTACGCCCAAAGGATCAATATCCGGATTGACTAATACTTTCACCCTGTTTTGTTGATGCGGTTTTAACACATTATTGACCACATAGTCGACACTCACAATGACGCCACTAATCAACAATGCACCAATAACCAAAATAGCAATTCGCTTAAATTTTTTCTTGCCAAAAGAAATCAACAAAATCAGAATTATAGCAATGGCTGCGTGCAAGTAAAGAGGATTGGGAATCAAAAGCGTTAACACAAAAATCGTTGCTGCGCATACCCCAACGATCAAAAGAAAAGGAGACATTCCTTCTCTATAAAATACCAATACAAAAGAAGTAAAAACCAGCGCTGTACCTGTATCTTTTTGTAACTGTATGAGAATGATGGGAACTCCAATCAACGCAAATAAAACAGCCTGATTGCGTAGGTTGTCCATTCGGAAACCTACCGATCCAATATACTTTGCTACCGCCAATGCCGTAATGAATTTTGCAAACTCAGAGGGTTGAACACCAAAGGACCCGACTCCAATCCATGCCTTATTCCCTCCCACCTCTTTTCCGATGAGAGGAACGAGAAAGAGAAGCACTAATATCAAACCATAAAAAAGATAGGCAAACGTTTCATAGAAACGCATGTCGATAATGATGATCATAATTACAATCACCGCTGCCGCAGCAATAAACATTAACTGCCGACCCGAACTCAGCGATAAATCCCAAATAGTTTGGTCAGCGGTTTCATCGTAAATCGCAGCAAAAATATTGAGCCAGCCTAGCGTGACTAGCGCCACAAACAAGAGGATCGTGGTCCAATCAAGCTTTACCGATATGTCATCTTCCCTCCTCAATTTTTTTGATCTAAGAATTTACCGGCCAACACATAGTCTTCAATAAACTGACGTTTTGTTTTGCCTAACAGATATTTCTCAATCATCAAACTGGCAATAGAGGCGGCTGCACGTGCCCCTTGGCCGGCATCTTCCACATAAACCGAGATTGCGATTTTAGGATTATCCCTTGGGGCAAAAGCAATAAACACGGAGTGTGCGGGAAGCGGATCATTTTGTACTGTGCCGGTCTTTCCACACACAATAATATCTGCTAGTCGCGCCCTGTACTGCCCAGTTCCAGACTCTACCACTTGTTGCATCGCATCGACAGCAATTCTAAAGTAAGAAGAGTCAATAGTTGTATAGTGTCGTTCGATATATTTCGGCAAGGGCTTGCCATTTTTGCCAATTGCCTTTATCAAATGAGGTGTGTAATAGTAGCCGCGATTGGCGATGATAGCAGCAAAGTTTGCCATCTGTATTGGCACTACCAGATTTTCTCCTTCCCCTATTGCTATGGAATAGATGTTTGAAAATTTCCAGGGGCGATTGTCATAGGCTTGATCATAATAGGCAGGCGTTGGAATTAATCCTCCTTTTTCATTGGGAAGGTCAATGCCTAAATTACTTCCAAATCCAAAACTGTTAATGTGTTTGTTCCATTCCGCAAGGCCGATGCGAGTGTCTTCAAAAGGTGAATTGGAAACGCCTTTGTTCAACATCTTTCGAAGCACACCCAAAAAATAAGGGTTACAAGAATTTGCAATGGCTCCCCTTAAGTCCTGGTTATCATGCCCGGCATGGCAACCGATTAAAGACTTGTCACATCGGAAGCGTGTTTCTGGTGTAATCACTTTTTCTTGAAGAGCCGTCATCGCTTGGGCAATTTTGAAAATAGATCCCGGGCGGTATTGCGCCATCAATGGTCTATTGAATAAAGGCTTCAGGGTATCATTGCTGATCAATCGAAAATTAGAACTGTACTTGCTACCCGTAAGAAGATTAGGATCGTAAGAAGGTCCCGAAACCAATGCCAATACTTCTCCCGATGAAGGTTCAATGGCGGCAATACTCCCAGATTTACCTTTCATCAGCAGTTCTCCATACTGTTGTAAATCTAAGTCAATGCCAGAGACCAAATCCTGACCTGGAATTGCCAAGGTATCATACGCTCCGTTTTTGAAGGAGCCTTTTTCAACACCCTTTACATTCCGAAGTTTAAATCGCACACCACGCTTTCCCCTTAACTGTTCTTCATAATAGGATTCAATTCCACTCTGCCCAATGTAGTCACCTTGACGATAGAACGTCTTTTCATCCCTTTCCAATTGATCTTTGCTTAGTTCACTTACATAACCAAGTGCATTAGCTAATGCGCTGGTCGTATAGGCACGGGTCGTTCTTGACTCAATATAAAAACCAGAGAATTCATCTAATCGATCTTGAACCCGGGCAAAATCCAGGTTAGAAAGTTGATCAATAAAGAGAGTTGGTTTTACTGGTGAATACTCCTTCCTCTTTTTCATCTCTTTAAACTTCAGCCGCAGATCTTCCCTTGAGAGTTCAAAAACCTGGCAAAATTTAGTGGAGTCGAAATTCTTGATATCTTTTACAATTGCCGTCAGGTCATATTCTGGCGTGTTGTAAACAATAAGTTTTCCATGCCGATCGGTGATCAAGCCGCGGAAAGGATATTCTACTTGACGCAGAATTGCATTACTGTCGGCCAACTCTGCATACTTGTTGTCAAGCACCTGAATAAAAAATAATTTGACTAGGAAGATCAAGCCAACCAACACAAAAACAAGTTGTATTATTTCACGCCTTCCTTCGTTCATCTGCGTCTATCTAAAGAAAGATATTGAAGTAACAGCATCACCGTCATGGTAAAAAGCAAACTACTGATAACTTTCAACATCGTGTGCCAAAACATCGTAAAACCCGATGCCTCAACAAAGAAAAGAACCAAATGATGAACAAAGACGAGTGGCAGAGTGTATACCAAAAACCACTGCAATCCATTGGCTGACAACGTAGGAGGCGTTCCAATATCATATCCGCCTTGTGGTGTGATTGTGACAAGCCAATAATTTCTCAAATAGGCTAACAACACGAGAGCCATCGTATGGAGGCCCAAGCTATTGTAGAAAATATCAACTGAAATCCCCAGTAGAAAAGCAATCAACATCAGGCGTAAATTGCTCATTTCTACAGGCAGGAGAAGAATAAACGCTAAATATAAAAAACAAAATGACGTATTAAAGAGAACCAAATTTTTTAGCAGTACGACCTGTAAAATGAGGTAAACAAAGAATAAAACGATTTGTAAAATTCCTCCGCGTATCATTTCGGATCGCCTATTGTTTTTTGTTCTAACGAATCTTTCTCGATTTTCAAATTGCTCCTAACCACCTCCACAAACGACAAATTGCCAAAATCTTGTGATAACGCGACTTTAATAGAATGAAATTGAGCTTCTTCGTTCAGTTTAAAACTACTAATTGTTCCTATCACAATTCCTTCGGGAAATACCGAATTGTATCCCGAGGTAACAATGGTATCTCCTACTTTCAATTCAACGTGCCGAGGAATATACTTGAGATCAATAAATCGGGTGTCTGTTCCATCCCATTGCACCGTTCCAAAGTGACCCGTACGCTTAATCACGCTTGAAACTTGTTCGTCAATATTTAACAATGATATCAGCACTGCATAATGTTCTGAAACTGATTTCACTTTGCCTACCGCTCCCCTTTGACTAATGGCTGCCATTCCAGCCTGCAATCCATCATCCCTCCCTTTGTTGATGGTAATAAAATTCTTGTAGTAACGGGTAGAGTTATTAACCACTTTGGCACTGATAAAATCAAAACGATTGATAATCGTAGAGTCTCCAAAGAGGCTAAGTTCTCTAGCTAACAAGATTTGATCTTGTTGACTTAGCTTTTTTCTAAGTCTGCTATTTTCTATAGCCAGATCGCTATTGATGTCTCGTAAAGAAAAATACTCCCGAATATTCTGAGAGGTGCTGATAATGCTTGCCGCAATCTGATTTGATGTATTGAAATAGGTGGTACTCTGGTATTGATTGTTCTCAACAAGCAGCCACACACTAGCTAACTCTAAAAACAGAAAAGTGAAAAAAGCCCTATACTCAAAAAGGAATTTAAGGAGCCGTTCCATTCACTTAAGTCATCAATACTTTCCGATAATGGTTAAGATTTTTCAAAGCCGCACCCGTGCCTCTGACAACCGCCCGAAGAGGGTCTTCCGCAACGTGTATCGGCAGTTTGGTTTTCAATGAAAGTCGCTTATCCAGACCACGTAACATGGCTCCACCACCTGTTAGATAAATCCCTTGCTCATAGATATCGGCAGATAGCTCGGGTGGAGATAATTCCAACGCTTTTAACACCGCTTCTTCCAACTTAGATATTGATTTGTCCAATGCAAACGCCACTTCTGAATAGGAAATCTTGATCGTCTTTGGAATACCTGTCATCAAATCACGACCACGGATTTCATAATCGTCCGGGCCATCATCTAATTCAGTCAACGCAGACCCCACTTCAATTTTTACACGCTCAGCAGAACGCTCACCAATCAACAAGTTGTGCTGCCTGCGCATGTAATCTAGAATATCCCGGTTGAATGTGTCTCCGGCAATTCGAATTGATTGATCACAAACAATTCCTGACAAAGCAATAACAGCAATATCTGTTGTTCCCCCACCAATGTCCACGATCATATTGCCAATCGGCTGCTCAATGTCGATCCCAATCCCGATGGCTGCAGCGATCGGCTCGTGAATCATGTATACTTCTTTGGCATTCGCATGCTCTGCCGAGTCGCGAACAGCACGCTTTTCAACTTCAGTGATCGCTGATGGAATGCAGATGACCATCCGGAGAGAAGGCGGGAACAATCTTTTGCCTGTGTCTATAAGCTTAATCATGCCGCGGATCATCATCTCTGCCGCATGGAAATCAGCGATCACCCCCTCTTTAAGAGGTCGAATGGTCTTGATATTGTCGTGTGTCTTCTCATGCATTTGCATGGCCTCGCGCCCTATGGCCAACACTCTATTTGTTGTTTTATCAATTGCTATGATGCTCGGCTCATCTACTACCACCTTGTCTTTATGAATAATCAGCGTATTGGCTGTGCCCAGATCGATGGCGATGTCTTGGGTAAAAAAATCGAATAGTCCCATTTATTTATCTCCGCGTAAAAAAGTTTTTGAAAGCCCGAAATTACAGAAATAATCCGGTGATTTTTAAAGCGATTTCGCTTAATAACTTACGTTGGCTAATGCTTGAAATGCCTCACCCCAGTAAACACCATTGCCATTCCATGCTGGTCACAAAAGTCAATCGACTCTTGATCCTTTATCGAGCCACCAGGCTGTATGACAGCTCTTACGCCTTGTTTGCTAGCTATTTCAACACAATCGGGAAAGGGAAAAAAAGCATCAGAAGCCATTACTGCCCCCTTCAAATTGAACCCAAACGCTGTAGCCTTGTCAATGGCTTGTCGAAGTGCATCTACCCTGCTGGTTTGCCCTACACCACTAGAGAGCATCTGGCCATCTACTGCCAGAATGATCGTGTTGGATTTCGTGTGTTTGCAAACTTTGCTGGCAAACAAAAGAGCTTTTACTTCAGAGGTAGTAGGCTCTACCTTAGTGACCGTCTTTAAATCTCCTTGGGCGTCCGTTTTCAAGTCCACGTCTTGTTCAATCACGCCATTTAACAAGCTCTTGAATTGCTTGGTTGCTGTGAGCGCCTTCCTTTGCCGCAAAATCATCCGATTCTTTTTGGATCGCAAAAGTTGAAGAGCGTTTACATCGTAGTCTGGTGCGATTAGTATCTCAAAAAAGAGCTTATTGATTTCTTCGGCAGCTGCAAGGTCGATGGGTTGATTGGTTATCAACACTCCGCCAAAAGCAGAAATAGTATCTGCCTGAAATGCTTTTAGGTAGGCCTCTTTTACAGATGAACCAGTTGCCACCCCGCAGGCATTTGTATGTTTGATTATCACAAAAGCTGCCTCCCCTTCAAACTCCATTACCAGGTTTACAGCGGCATCTACGTCCACCAAATTATTATAAGAAAGCTCTTTGCCGTTCAACTTCTGAAACAGCGATTCCAATTCACCATAATAGACGCCTTTTTGATGTGGGTTCTCCCCGTAGCGCAGTACTTGTCCATTTTGAAAACTAGACTTGAAACTGGGTAATTGTTGCTCTTGATTGAAATAGTTGAATATAGCGGAATCGTAATGCGAGGTTACGTCAAAAGCCTTAGCTGCAAAACGTTTGCGATCTGCTAACTCAGTGGCCGCATGGTTTCTCTCCAATAACTCCAAAAGCTCTGCATATTGATTTCTAGAAGAGACAATCAAAACGTCATTGAAATTTTTGGCCGCGCCACGAATGAGCGATATGCCGCCAATATCTATTTTTTCAACAATTTCATCCTCGTTGCCGCCCTTGGCCACCGTTTCCTCAAATGGATACAAGTCTACTATCACTAAATCAATGGGCGCTATTTTGTATTCATTAGCTTGCTTTAAATCGCCTGCGTCCTCCCTGCGATAAAGGATTCCACCGAACACCGCTGGGTGAAGGGTTTTTACTCGACCACCAAAAATGGAGGGATACCCGGTCAGTTGCTCTACTGGAATTACTTTGTACCCCAATTTCTCAATAAACTCTTGAGTGCCCCCTGTTGAGACAAATTCGACTTTGTTTTTGGCAAGCGAATGTATGATTGGTTCTAAATTGTCTTTGTAATAAACAGAAATGAGTGCGCGGGTAATCTTTCTAGACATAACTCTTTTTCAGGATTTGAGAAAGCACCAAGTTGAAGCAAAAGCTACAGTAACTTGAAGTTCCTATTCAAATTTTTAAATCAGCAAATTTTTAAATCAACTCAGCCCATGTAAAAAATCTCTCTCCTCGAACGCCTCTGCTTCCACAGAAAAATCATCAGCGTCCAAATAAGCGGGAAATCTATCGCGGTAGGCCTGCAACGCATTACTACTTAGCTCGATCGTTTTAATAGATTCAATACCTTCTACAGTAAAAATTGAATCGCCTTTAGGGCCGATGATTGATGACTGGCCGTTGTATTCGATCCCGTTCCCATCAATACCTACCCGATTGACGCCAACCGCATAACATAGGTTCTCGATCGCGCGGGCGCGTAGTAAAGTCTCCCAGGCAGTAGATCGAACCATTGGCCAATTGGCCACATAAATCATCAAATCGTAAGATAATTTTTTCAACGAAGGATTCCACCGATTGCGACTCCAAACGGGAAAACGCAGATCATAACAGATGAGCGGACAAATCCTCCAGCCCTTCCAGTGTCCGATCAATAAACTCTCACCTTGCGCATATACCTGTTGTTCTTCGGCCATGCGGAATAAATGGCGCTTATCATAAGTCTTGAAATTGCCACCCGGCTCCATCCAAAGCAAACGGTTATAAAATCGATCGTGAACGTTTGCAATAAAGCTTCCTAGTATCAACGCTCCTGTCTGATCGGCCATCTGCTTCATCCACTTGAAGGTGCGCATATTCATGTGCTCTGCCAGCTTATTGGCCTTCATAGTGAACCCAGTGGTAAACATTTCCGGTAAAATGATCACATCAGTGGATTGGCCAATGCGCCATATTTTTTCCTCAAAAGAGGCCAAATTAGCCCCTATGTCTTCCCAATGAAGGTCAGATTGAATGATGGTAACTCTTAAATCCTGCATATTGCCCTGAAACGGAATGCAAAGAAAACCAAATTAATTTGAAAATAGGGTGATTTGAAGATTTGAAAATTAGCCACCTGAATAAAAGAGAATCCACGCTATTGATGAAGATTCCAATGTTCAGATTTTCAACTTAGCTAATGGCGGCATTAAGAAAATCATTCAATGGCTTGAGCGTCTTACAAACCTCAGCTATTTTTTTTGCAAATTTTTTGTCTGTAACTTCTTTGTCGGAAAAGTAATGCGATACAATAAAGCTTTTGTGTCTTAGCCAATCAACGTGTGGATGGTCTTTGGGGTAGCCCTTCGGTGCTTTTTTTAGGCTATCAAAATCATCAAGGCCTTTTGGAAACATTTTTACAAATTTTTTATCAGAAAGCACTCTTTTCAATGACTCGGGGTTATAGTCAATCTCTTGCCGGATTTTTGCAAGCTTCTCTGCATCGGGCATGTAAAAGCCGCCAGCAACAAAACTTTGATTGTTAGGCTGAATGTGAACATAAAATCCGGGCTCTTGCTCCATTTTCCCTTTGGAAGAAAAGCCAGCTCCCATATTTAGTTTATAAGGCTTTTTGTCTTTGCTGAATCGCACATCGCGATAAATACGGAAGCCTAATTTTCTTGGATTTAGCCCGGCCAAACTTTCATCAAACTTTAACAGCTCTGCGTGGAGCGCCTCTAGGAAATCTTCAAAAGCCAACTTCGCTTCCAGATACTTAAGCTTATTCTTTTCAAACCAGTCGCGATTGTTGTTTTTGGCGAGAGATTTTAGGAAAGTCAATATTGTCCCTAAATTCATACTATGGCTTAATGATTTGGAGGTCATACCTGTTTATTTGTTTATCACTAGTGATAAGAGGAATATTTTCAATCACCGACTGAGCAATCAAAAGCCTATCAAAAGGGTCGTGATGAATAAATTCTAATGATGAAATTCCGTGGATATGATTTGTTTTGATGGGCATTGCATCAAAGTCGTTTTCAATCTCTTTGTATAGATTTTCTAGGGTCTTTAGTTTTCCGAGTGAAGTTTTAATGACCATTTCCCAAATAACCACATCGCTTACAAAAACAGAATTGTTTCTATCGCTAATTAAGGCAATTGTTGAATTTTTTATCTTTTTTGGCTCTTGGTACCACCAAATCACAACGTGAGTATCGAGTAGAAGCCTCATTTCATAGATTCTTCAAACCCCTGAGGAGTTTCATCAAAATCAGGCGCCACCCAAATTTTTCCTTTCAGTTTGCCAGGCACTCTGTCCCCTTTCTCTTTGCCGATTTTGTTAAGTGACACAACAGGCTTTCCATTTCGCGCAATTACTATCTTTTCACCTTTCAGCACTCTTTCAATAAGGGAGGATAGATTTGTCTTTGCCTTATGAATGTCTATCGTTTCCATTTAGCTAAGTTAGCTAAGTTGAAATTAAAAACAAATCGATTCCAGTATTCTCATAGAAAAACAACAACTCCCTCCAGCCCCATTCCCCTTGAAGCTTTCACTAAAATAGTCGAGTCTGTTATTGGATTTTTCTTTAATTCGTCAATAAGTAATTCTCGAGTTTCAAAATGACGAGCAGCAGGACACTCCTCTTTCGCTGCGCGGATCAGAGTTCCACAAAGATAAACACGGTCCAATTTTTTTTCTTGAAGAAGCTTCCCCAGCGTTCGATGTTCCTTTTCTGCCTCTTCTTCTAGTTCATACATATCCCCCAAGATGGCCACTTTGTTTTTTGCTTTCATACCCGCCAAACTTTCGACAGCCGCTTGCATGGAGCTCGGGTTTGCGTTGTAAGCATCCAAGATTATTGTATTTGTTCCTTTCTGAATGATCTGCGACCGCATGTTACCAGGTACGTACTCGACAACTGCCTGTTCAGCTTTTCCCGGCTCTACACCAAAATAGTTGCCAATGCACAACGCTGCCGCTATGTTTTCAAAATTGTAACAGCCAATCATTTGGGTGTTTAAGATCGTTCCTTCTTCCGTTTGGATTTTTATAAACGGATCCGCGCTAATCAATTCGCATTGATAGTAATCGCCCTTGGCAGGATAGAAAATCGGGTTTTTAAATCGCTTTGCCATATTGGCCAAAATCGGGTTTTGAGAGTTTATGAAAACGACCCCATCCTGTGTGATCAAATGTTGATACAACTCTGACTTTCCGCGAATGATGTTTTCAAAGCCGCCAAACGTTCCAATGTGAGCCTTCCCAATATTGGTGATAAAACCATGAGTGGGCTTAGCAATGGAACTGAGTAACGCTATTTCTCCAACATGATTTGCGCCCATCTCTATAATCGCTATCTCCACGGAAGAATCAATCGACAAAATAGTGAGCGGCACTCCAATGTGATTATTCAGGTTCCCTTTAGTAGCCAGCGTTATATACTTTTTGCTCAACACCGCGTTTAACAATTCCTTGCTGGTGGTTTTTCCATTCGACCCGGTGAGGCCAATGACTGGGATTTTTAGTTGATCGCGGTGATGTCTCGCTAATTGTTGTAAAGTGGTTAGTACATCTTCCACTAAAATGGTTCGATCGTCCGTGGCATATTCCTTTTCGTCCACTACCGCATAAATTGCTCCCTTGGCAATTGCTTCTTGGGCAAGCGCATTAGCATTGTATTTCGGTCCTTTGATGGCGAAAAAGAGAGAGCCCGGAGCAATTTGTCTGGTGTCGGTAGAAACCTTGCCACTTTTTAGGTAGAGCTGGTATAGAGAGGCGATATCCATAATTGATTGCAGTGGGCTAAAGCTAAAAATTCAATTTATCTTGCTGCAAAGATAACAGGCATCGGTCGATCCACGTTTTAAACCCGGTATGTATAAACGTTTTTATTTGGTAGGCCTGTTTTTGATAGCATGGGGCTTTTCTCTGGCTCAGTTTACCTACAAACTAGATCAGACCATTAAAGGTGAAATTGATGGGAAGGGGTTGGACTTAATGTGGGCGGGCGGGCTAAATGCAGCTCAGATAAATACGATGGATCTCAATGGAGATGGTCGCGAGGATGTTGTTGTTTTTGATCGGACCGCCAACAAAGTGATCACCTACCTAGCTCAAGGCAATGCACTTCAATACGCGCCTGACTATGAATCGCTTTTTCCAACAGATATCTCCCAATGGATGTTGTTGCGTGATTTTAATTGTGATGGCAAGAAAGACATCTTTACCAGCGACCCTTTTGGCATTATTGTCTTCGTGAACACCACAAAGCCCGGTAAACAACTCTCCTGGCGCGCCTATAACCCTGGCTTCCCATTGCTTACCGCTGGTTTTAGTTCTAATATCAATCTGAAAGTAAACGAAAGCGATATCCCCGCGATTGATGACGTGGATGGCGATGGAGACTTGGACATTTTGAATGTCCGGTTTGTGGGAATCGGTACAGTAGAGTGGCACAAAAATTTAAGCATAGAACGGACGGGTCGCTGTGATTCCATGCAACTGCAACGAATCACCCAGACGTGGGGAGAGTTTGAAGATTGCGCCTGCGGAAAGATTTCCTTTTCGGGTGGAAAAACATGTGATCAATTGTTGACCGGAGGGCGAAGCCAGCATACAGGCGGGAAAGCTTTGTTGTCGATTGATTTGAATAATGATGGTATACGAGAACTCTTTTTCTCTGAAGAATCGTGCACCAACCTTTATCTGCTCTCGAACACTGGTTCTGTTTCCCACCCGCTCATGTCGGGTTTTTCAAATTTCCCGGCTAGCAATCCAATTGCGATGCCCTTTTTTCCAACCCCTTATTATGAAGATATAGATTTTGACGGTCTTCGCGATTTGGTGGTCTCTCCGAATCTATCTTCACGAAACTCGTTGTCCAGTGATTTTTCAAAATCGCTGTTGCTTTATAAGAATACCGGCACAGCTCAGGTTCCGCAGTTTACCCTAACGAAAAACAATTTTTTGCAGGAGCAAATGATTGACGTGGGTGATTTTTCGGTTCCCGCATTTTTTGACTTTGATGGAGATGGAGATCAAGACTTATTCGTATCAACCTATATTAAAGGAACGTCCGCCACCATTTTTCAATTTGAAAACATTAATACCGCAGCGGTTCCTTACTTCAAACGGATTAGCGATGATTTTTTTGGGTTATCGGTGTTGAATTCCTACAATCTAAAAATTCAATTTGCGGATATGAATGCCGATGGAAAAATGGATCTCGCATTCAGCAGCACCAGCAAAGTAAACGGAAGAACGACACTTCGGTATATCGTCAATTCAGGAAATGACAGATTCCTGGTCGAAGATGCAACGTCAAAACCTACCAACTTGAGTCTCAGTCTCGGTGAGAATTGGATAGTAGTGGACGTAGATCAAGATGGACAAACGGATATTCTGGTAGGCAATGACACCGGTGGTGTTGAGTTCTGGAAAAACCAAGGTACCCCTGACACCAACACATATACGATGATCTCGTCCAATTTCCTTGGCTTTGGCAGTAGTACCGACCGACAAAATCTTTCTTTTGCTATAGCCGATCTGGATGCCGATGGAAAGGCAGATCTTGTAACCGGTGATCAACGTGGTGTACTTTCTATTTATCGTGACTTCCGCACGATCACCAGCGATGCACAACGCGTGACAAAGATTCTGTTCAATGAGCTAACCAATGAGTACGAAAGCCGAAACTTGGGCGGGCGAATTTGGCCAACAACTGCCAATCTCTTTAACAGCACCAAACCAGCTATCATTGTGGGTAACCTTCTGGGCGGGCTAATGATCTTACGGAATGACGAGGGCACAGAACTCCCTCTAGAGCCTGCCGTTTCTATTTTTCCCAATCCGTATAACTTCAGCAATACTTCTCCTCTGAAAGTAAAATCAGATCGAGATGTGTTTGTGCGTTTCTACAATACATTGGGCCAGCCTTTGTCTGAGAATTATTTTGTTCCAGCTAACCAAGATTATCCCATCAATATGACACTGCTACCTGCCGGTGTGTATATTGCGCAGTTTTTATGGAATGGGAAAACCTATTCCAGACGTTTTGTAGTCTACTAACCTCGCACTTCATTCATCTGCATGAGTACTATTGCTTTTATCTTCGACATGGACGGTGTGATCATCGACAGTAACCCCTTTCACAAAGTTGCTTTGCATCAGTTTTGTGAAAAATATGGCTACCATTTAACAGAAGAACAACTACGCAACAAAATCTACGGACGTACTAACAAACAATGGATCACGAATCTCTTCGAAAGAGAACTAAGCCCGGAAGAACTTCATGAGTTTGCCGAAGAAAAAGAAGGGCTATTTCGCGATTTTTATCAACATGACATTAAAGCCTTGGCCGGCCTCAATCAGTTTTTGGAAAAGATGGATGCGCTAAAATTGTCGCGGGCTATTGGCACGTCAGCTCCTCGTAGTAATGTTGATTTCGTGATGGCTAAAACAAACCTGAGTCAGTATTTTCCCACCACTCTAGACGATTCATTTGTTGAACATGGAAAACCCAACCCTGAAATTTATATAAAGTGTGCTGCTGCGTTGGGGTATCCGCCCTCCCATTGCATTGTTTTTGAAGATTCCATCTCAGGCGTAGCAGCTGGCAAGGCCTCGGGCGCAAAGGTAGTGGGCGTGGCCACCACCCATACCCACAAAGAACTGGCCGAAACAGACTATATCATCGATGATTTCACAAATCTAGATCCTGTCCATTTAATCAGCAGTGTGTTCAAAACACCACATTAGTGGGGTGCAGAAGGCATTTATTCAAATTGCTCGGTTATTTCTTCCCTGTCCTTGCTTAATTGAGGTTGTTTTGCCGATATTTGCAATCCCTTTTTGAAAAGGGCTAAAAAACGAAGATTTATGGCACGGGTTTGTCAAATTACAGGAAAAAGACCTCAAACGGGTAACAATGTTTCGCACGCTAATAACAAAACGAAGCGGAAATTCTACCCTAATCTCCAAACAAAGAAATTCTTTATTCCTGAGGAGGATAAGTGGGTCACCTTAAAAGTATCAACCAAAGCGATCAAAACGATCAATTTGAGAGGTATTTCAGCCGTTTTGAAAGAGGCAAAAGAAAAAGGCACGTTTACAGCCTAACATTTTTAACATAGTTACACCATGGCAAGGAACAAAAACAGAATACAGGTAATTTTAGAGTGTACCGAGCACAAAGCAAGCGGTATGCCTGGCATGAGTCGCCACATTACTACTAAGAATCGCAAGAATACAACTGAGCGGATTGAGCTTAAGAAGTACAATCCTATCTTGAAAAAACAAACCATCCACAAAGAAATTAAATAACCATGGCAAAGAAAGTTGTTGCATCGCTCAAGAAAACAGACGGTAAAAACTACGCAAAGGTTATCCGTGCAGTAAGATCAGAGAAGACAGGTTCTTACATCTTCAAAGAAGAAATCGTTACTACTGATTTGGTAAAGGAAGTACTCGCCAAAAAGTAATTTGATTCCATAAATTTATAACGAAGTCCCCTTGAGGGACTTTTTTGTTTACCCTCTAAATATGTCTTTTTTAGGAAAGCTCTTTTCAAAAGAAAACCAGCCTGACCGGCCCGCCTCCCGTAGCCTTGCGGAGGGCAGGCAGGCAGGAAAACAATCTCTCGACCAAGGTCTTGAGAAGTCGAAAGAGAATTTTTTTAGCAAGCTTGGAAAAGCGATTGCGGGAAAATCTTCTGTTGACGAGGAAGTATTGGACCAACTGGAAGAGATCCTTATCTCTTCGGATGTAGGCGTAGACACCACGCTAAAAATTATTGGGCGCATCCAGGCGAGAGTGGCTCGAGATAAATATGTAGGCACAGCCGAGCTAGACTCTATTCTAAAACAAGAAATAGCGCACCTGCTTTCTGAAAACAATACAGAAGACCTGGCGGACTTTGAAACGCCTACAGGAAAAAAGCCTTACGTTCTTTTAGTAGTAGGCGTAAATGGAGTTGGCAAAACTACTACAATTGGAAAATTAGCCGCTCAATTTAAGAAAAGAGGAAAATCGGTTGTCCTTGGTGCAGCCGATACCTTTCGGGCTGCGGCTGTTGATCAACTAAAATTGTGGGGCGAGCGAGTCGGTGTCCCAGTCATTTCAAAAGGAATGAACACAGACCCTTCTGCAGTGGCTTTTGAAGCGGTTGAAAAAGGAATGGAGTTGGGAGCTGATGTCATCATCATAGACACAGCCGGGCGGCTTCACACCAAAATAAATTTGATGCAAGAGCTATCAAAGATTAAGCGTGTCATTCAAAAAGTGATTCCCGATGCCCCACACGATGTGATGCTAGTGTTGGATGGTAGCACGGGCCAAAATGCTGTTGTGCAGGCGCGTGAATTTACAAAAGCAACAGATGTAACTTGTTTAGCCATTACTAAGTTAGACGGCACCGCCAAAGGTGGCGTAGTGATTGGCATCTCTGACGAATTCAAGATACCGGTTAAGTACATTGGCGTAGGTGAAAAAATTGACGATCTCCAAGCCTTTAACAAGAAGGAGTTTGTGGATTCGCTGTTTAAGAGATCGATACCTTAAAAATAATTCTCCACAGCAAATCGATACTGGTCGATAAATATCTTTTTGAAAGCCTGAACATTATTCATTTCGTAAAAAAGTAAGATCGCCTTCTTATATTCGCTCGGGCTAATGCTGCGGTAGGATAGCGGGCATTTATTTGCAGCCATCAAAAGCGCATTAGCCGTCAGCCTTGCTGTTCTTTTATTTCCGTCATCAAAGGGTTGTATGTAACTTATTAAAAGTAATGCTCTCAGCGCTTTCTCAAACACATTTTCAACATCATTTACCGACTTACATAAGTTTTCAACAGCTTCTTCTATTACAAACTGATTGTCGGGTGGAGTATACTTTGTCCCTGTAATTCTTACCTGTCGATTTCGGATTGATTTGGCGATGCCCAATTTTTGCGTAAGTAACGTATGTATATCAATAATTTTTTTGATCGCCAATCGATTGAACAAGTCTGCATTTTCTCTAGTGTATTCAATAGCTGCTTTGTGGTTCAAGAGCATGACTGCCTCTTCTTGGGTGTGGTTGGGGGCTGCAATATTGTATTTCAATAGTTGTTCAGTATCTAACAAATCATATGTATTGCCTTCTATTTGTGATGATTTCCAAGACAACTCAATCATCAACCTTTCAAATTCTCGTTTATAGTTTGTAGCCGAAATGTCCTTTATTTTCTTTTGATGGGATGCTGTGAGTTTATCCAATAAAATGATTTCGCTCTTGGTGAACAGAGGCACACTTTTGAAGCTTTCAAAAATGGATGGATTGTACTTATCTAAGATTTTACGACTGTCAACATCAATCTTGAAATAATCATCTACGCTGATTTTAGCATGGACTAGCCCTTTCAAGTTTACCCGGTATTTTGTGCTTGGGCCGTTTCCTTCCGAAAGAATAAAATTGCTCTTCTTTAACTTTACCAGCTGCCGATTCATTGTAGGGATCGAAACCTTTTTGTCTGCTTTTTCTAAAATTGAAGAAATACCGATCGGTTCATTTTTTAGTATGATCCAGAATATCTCTTGTTGACGCAGTGTATCCATGTGCTAATCCTATCATAAACATATAAAAATCCTATCAATATGATGAATTTAATCAATGGGAGTGATAGGATTAGTTGCGGATCGTATTCGATTGGGTTTAAAAACCTAATTCTTTACTCTGAGATTCGGGGTCTCTCGCCAGGCAAATCTCCAGAAAAGCTGATAATTGAAACCCCAGTAGGGCGTTTCAGAAATAATTCCATACCCGGGCATATCGTAAGGTTGTAAGGCACCACCTCCGCTTGCAGAGGGCACAAACTTTATTCGAGCGGTATAGCCCATCCAAAAGCCACCCACAATCTTTACTCGCAAACCGGAGGTCGCCTCTATCCAATTGCCGCTTACACTACTATTGGTTTCGTTGCCAACGATCCCACCAAAGCCTGGGTAAAAAGTGCTGTTCTGATATTGAACCGATTCATTGAAGGAAGATAGCCCATACCGCAAACCAATAAAAAACATATTCTTATCGGGATCCTTCAATAAAAAATTGATGTCGACCCCTACTCGCAGGTAGTTCCCCGCATTTTGATAGTTGCCATTTCCCAACAATTGATTCGTTGCCCAGTATCCATAGTCAACCGTGAAATAATACCGCGAAAAATCAGTATCAAAATTTACCTCCCAACCTTTGAAGGCATTATCCCTACTTCTAATCAACGCAATTGCATCGAAACCGACTCGCAAGCCTGTCGGAAAATATTTATTCTTTAGGGTGTCAGCCCGAGTCGCAGGCTTCTCTTGACCGAAGCTTGAAGTAGCACAGGCAAAAACAAGGAATAGGCTAAAAAAATACTTGCACATTGGTAATCCCTTTTAGCAGGCGGTTGCTCACTAATTTGTATTTGGTTGAATCGTAATTCGTTTTGGAAATCTTTAAATCCAAAAAGTAGGTGTAGGCGCCACATCGGGGTGCGATAACAATACTTTCACTGGCATAGTTAAAGACAATACTATCTTTTCTGGTAATTACACCTGATGTTGAGCGTATATTGAAAACATATTTGATGGTTTTAGCTCTTGGGTCCACGGGTAAAGTAACGGAAGTAAATGTCTGACTGGCTTTGTATTTAATATAGGCGGTATCGATTCCTGAAACAAAAACCGAATTGAATACTAAGGCAGAATCTACCACAGTTCTAACCCGAGTGGTGGGATTAGTCTTTGTTTGTTTGAACTCAATTTTGACTGCACTAGAAGCCGTGATTAGGCAATCGGGCTCATTAAAACATGATACGCCAAACAATATTATCAACAAAAAAAGGAGAATTCGAGCCATTACTTATGCAGCAAATATACTTCAACCACTGTGCCAACTTCCGTTCCGCAGCGCGTATTTTTCTTAAATTTGCCCCCTTATTAGAAGAAATTGAAAACGAAAGGCGTTAAAAAGACGAAAGTCAATATCGTTACACTAGGTTGTTCAAAAAACCTCGTGGATTCGGAAGTATTGCTGACTCAATTAAAAGGTAATGGCATTGATGCCACCCACGAGTCAAAAAAAGATGATTCCAATATTGTCGTAATCAATACTTGCGGATTTATCGACAACGCCAAACAGGAATCAATCGATACTATTCTGCGCTATGTGGATGCCAAAGAAGAAGGATTGGTAGAAAAGGTGTATGTAACAGGCTGCCTTTCGCAACGCTACAGTCACGATTTAGAAAAAGAAATTCCGGAAGTGGACGCGTGGTTTGGTACACGTGATTTATCTCGACTACTAAAACAATTGAATGCCAATTACAAACATGAATTAGTCGGGGAACGCATTCTTACCAATCCCAGCCATTTTGCTTACCTGAAAATATCAGAAGGATGCGACCGCCCTTGTTCGTTTTGTGCCATTCCATTGATGCGCGGCAAACACGTTTCGCGGCCAATGGAAGAATTAGTGCTGGAGGCAAAAAATCTGGCAAAAAACGGAACCAAAGAACTACTACTCATTGCACAAGATTCTACCTATTACGGATTAGACATTTATAAAAAACGCAACCTCTCGGATCTTCTGAAAAAACTTTCAGATGTGGAAGGTATCGATTGGATCCGTTTGCATTATGCTTTCCCGATGGGTTTCCCGTTAGACGTTTTGGAAACCATGGCTGAGAGAGATAATATTTGCAACTACCTTGACATTCCACTTCAGCACGGCTCCTCTGAAATGTTGAAAATGATGAGGCGCGGCATCACTCGCGAAAAAACGGAAGAACTTTTGCAGACCATTCGGGCGAAAGTGCCGGGCATTGCCATTCGCACGACTTTAATTGCCGGGCACCCTGGTGAATCAGAAGCTTACTTTGAAGAGATGATGCGATTTGTAGAGCATTCTCGTTTCGATCGATTAGGCGTGTTTCCCTATTCACATGAAGAAAACACCCACTCACATTCTTTTGCGGATGATGTTCCGGCTGTTGTAAAACAAGAGCGTGTAGATTCGTTGATGGAATTACAACAAGGCATTTCATTAGAATTAAATCAAGCTAAAGTAGGTAAGACATTTAAAGTGCTGATCGACCATAAAGAAGGTGGAAGTTTCATTGGACGAACAGAGCATGATTCACCTGAGGTTGACAACGAAGTTATCTTTGAAGGTACAAATGAGTATTTAAGGATTGGGGATTTTGTACAAGCCAAAGTCACCAGTGCCAACGAGTTTGATTTAATGGCACAGGTCGTTTAGAATTTTTTAACAAATCAACCGTTCGTGTCAAGAACTTAAGTTCCCAACCAGCCGTTAGTTGCAAGTATGCCTAATAATTATCTGATTTGTTGCTGATACTTGTACTGCGTAGCTTTCGTAAAAAATGAATCCATCAATTTAAGTGCAAGATGAGAAGTTGTCAAATAAACTTATCAGCGAAGTAGTATGAAGACAAGAAAGATTGACTTTACCGATACCCACGCATTTAGTCCCTTCTTTCTCGATTACATCAATCAAAAAGATACCCTTAAAAAATTCTATTCGCGATTTCCTTCGGTCGCAAGTTTCGAAGACCAAATCAAAGAGAAGTCTAATTTCTCTCACGAAAAACGATTGTCGCTGGCAAAGGAATTAACTGATCAATACAGCAACCTAACCATCACCGAAAAGGTAAAAGAGAACATTTACTCACTGAAGGATTCTAAGACATTTACTATTACTACCGGTCATCAATTAAATATTTTTACCGGTCCTCTTTATTTTATTTATAAGATTGTCACGGTAATCAACGCGTGCAAAGAACTAAAGGCAGCCTATCCAGCCTATCATTTTGTACCGGTTTATTGGATGGCTTCCGAAGATCACGACTATGAAGAGATCAAATATTTCCGCTTGTACGAAAAAAAATATGTTTGGAACACTGAACAACAGGGCGCAGTGGGCAGATTTCACACGAAAGAATTAAAGAATCTTTTCAATGAAATACCTGGAGAAATATCCCTTTTTAGGGAGGCCTATACCAAGAGCAAAAATCTATCGCAAGCCGTGCGTCATTATGTCAATGCACTATTTGGAGGAGAAGGACTGGTGGTAGTAGATGCCGATAATCGCGAATTGAAAAAATCGTTCGCGCATGTTATCAAGGATGACCTGTTCAAACACAGCGCAAAGTCTTTGGTTGATCAAGCCACACAAGAACTTCAAAGCAGCGGCTATCATACACAAGTCAATGCCCGTGAGATAAACTTTTTTTACTTGATTGATGGGCTGCGCAGTCGCTTAGAAAAAACGGCTGATGGATTTCAAGTGGTAGATTCAACGTTGAAATTTTCAGATGCAGAAGTGCAGAAAATGATTTTGGAGGAACCCGAAAAATTTAGCCCAAATGTTATTTTACGACCGTTGTATCAAGAGATAATCTTACCTAACCTAGCCTATTGCGGTGGCCCGGCTGAGTTGGTGTATTGGCTACAATTGAAAGGCGTATTCGAAAATTTTGAAACTCCTTTTCCTATACTGCTCCCACGATCTTTTGTGATGGTGATGGATGAGCCAACGATGAAAAAATTTGAAAAAACAAAATTAGAGATCAAGGATTTATTCGAAGAGAAAAACTATTTGTTTAATCATTGGATTGCGCAGAATAGCAATCATCAACTTTCGTTAGGCAAAGAATTAGAAACCATTCAACATATCCTGAATGAAGTAAAAGAACGCGCCACTAAAATCGATGCAACGCTTTCGAAATTCGTTGGCGCGGAAACACAAAGAGCCGTCAATGGACTAGAGAAAATCGAGAAGAAAATGCTACGGGCAGAAAAGCGTCTACATGCTGACAAACTTCGACAAATTGAAGCCGTGAAGGATTCGCTGTTCCCAAACGGAAGTTTACAAGAACGCACGGACAACTTTTTAAACTTCTATCAAAGCGATCCGTCTTTCATCCGGAAGGCGATCGATCATCTCGCCCCATTTGATTTTAAGTTCAATGTGCTGATCTATGACTAAAGAGGAGGCTCGAAAAGCATTTCTTCAGAAGAGGCTTGCCCTATCCGAGGGTGCCTATCAGCAACTTAATTTTCAACTTTACAATCAGTTCTTTGCTCAGATTGACCTTTCATTCATCAAGTGCATCCATATTTTTTTGCCCATCGAAAGTAAAAAAGAACCCGACACGTGGCCAATTATTGATCGTATTCGAAGAGAATTCCCGCACGTTCGAATATCCATTCCTAAAGTGATTGGTGATCAGTTGGAAAATATCTATTTCGAAGGGCTTCATCAACTCAAAAAAAATAAGTGGGGAATATTGGAGCCAGAACAGGGCTTTCCTACTCCCACTGAAAAAATTGACATGGTGATTGTTCCTCTCCTGGCAGTTGACGACAACGGGCACCGTGTTGGTTATGGCAAAGGATTTTATGATCGGTTTTTGGCAGAGTGCCGAATACGCTGTCAGAGAGTCGGAATTTCATTTTTCCAGCCAATAGACGTGATTGAAGATGTAGATGAAAATGACATTGTGCTTAGCCATTGTATTACGCCACGTCAATTTTTTGCTTTCGGCACTATGCTTTGATTTTGAATATCTAATAGGTAATTTTGATACTTCATTCTTGCATCCCTATGAAAAATGAAGAGAAAATAATTGAATTATTGGCTGAATATCTTCAAAAGACTGATAGAATTTTAGATCGGCTAGATAGCCATGACCACTTGTTTGAAGAAATCTTAAAAAGAATCGATGTCAGTTCACAGCAAACCAAAGAACTTCAGACGCAAACAAAAGAATTGCAAAAAGAAACTAAAGAGCTTAGAAGTGAATCTCTCAAGCATGAAATTAAAAACGATGTTTTGTTGAAGGAGATATTGTCTATCTCCAAAAGGGTAATGACGTTGGAAGAAAAGAATAATCTTTTTGGTTAACAAATTATACCGCTGGCTCCTTAGTTCCTCGGTTTCTTGTGCAACGGGTTGAAAACTTTCAATGCAGTTTAAAGTCTGCATTTTTCTTTCGTTAGTGGCTGTCCCAGGGTAGCTTTAGGAAGTGTTCGTCAGAAGAAAACCTAATAAGGGCGGAGTTGTAAGTATCCAACCTTTCAGCAATATCCATGGTAAGTACTCGGTTGTAAAAACGATTGGAAGTTCAAAAGACCCTGAACAAATACATACTCTAGTTGCCGAAGGCGAACAACACATTTCTTCATTTACAAAGCAATCGAAAATCAATTTCGAAATTGAAAACGAGCGAGTTATAATCGATTTGTTTTTCAAAGGCATTGACGCTATTCGGTTAGTGGGGCCAGAACTTCTGTTGGGCAAATTGTTTGATGAGATCGGGTTCAATAAAATCAGTAGTGAACTCTTGCGTCCGTTGGGATTCCCCAGAACTGGAACAAGAATATGGCGACAAAGCGAAGCGGCTTCTTGAAAAGTTAATTCTTGATAGAAACGTGGAAGTTCAAATTCAAGGTAAAGACCGGTTGGGTAATCGTCTGGGAATTATCTTGATCGATGGAGAAGACCCTCGTGAAAAATTACTGGAAGAAGGCTTGGCTTGGACATCTGAAAGGAATCCGATTGAAGCATTTGAAACGATTAAGGAGAAATCAAAAGAAAAACGAAAAGGACTTTGGAAAGAAATCGAACCTACGCCTCCCTGGATTTTTCGCAGACAACAAACGATGCTGCAGTTCAAGACGGGCTAGAAAATAAACACAACTTTTTTTCGTTATCCCTCCACTATGCAAAATAAGTGGAGGTTTTACGCCTTCGCGGCAATGGTATTGCCGCTCTGGGCTCATGGACAAAACAATACCTTAGGTGACCGCACTACAACTAGCGCGTTTGAAGAGACACAAAAACACTCTCATCGCGTTCACTTCTCTCGAAAAGAAAAAAGAAGACAACGTCTTTTGTTCAAAAAACCGAAAGTGGAAAACACCGCGCGTTACGAATTCTATAAGCGCGTAGAAGAAGCTGCGAAAGAGAAACAACGCATCTTGAAGAAACTGTCTAAACCACAATATTCCAACTTCGCTTACTTTGGACATAAGAACAAGCCAAAACGAAATAAGCCCTATGCGATGAAGTACTGCAAAGAATGCGGGATTAGGCACTAACGATTGATGATTTGTGATTTACGATTGGGGAGCGTTATATTTGTTTACTTATGAAAACCACTGATATACGCCAAAAGCTTCATCACTACATCGAAACCGCCAAGGATAAAAAGGTAAAAGCAATCTATGCGATGGTGGAAGATGAGATACAAGAAACTTATGATCACTGGAATGACGAAGAGTTTTTGTCTGAGCTAAGGAGAAGGCAAGAATCCTATACCTCTGGCAAAGCAAAGACTTATACATTGTCAGAAACGATGAGTGAGATTAAGCAAGCCATAAAGAGAGTAAATAAAAAAGGTGAATAGGCTTGTAATACTTGACGATGCCAAAGTTGAGTGGCAAAATTCTGTTTTATGGTATGAAGATCAACGCTTTGGATTGGGAACTCGCTTTGCGGAAGTCATTGAAAAGAAGATTGAGTTAATTTCAAATTCGCCTGAACAATTCCCCATAAGGAAACACCATATGCGTGAAGCTGTTGTTAGTGTTTTCCCGTTTAGTATCGTTTTTGAATTCCATCGAAAAAGTGGCATCGTTACTATTATTTCCATTTTTCATAATAGGCAGAATCCGAACAAAAAATTTATACGAAGGAAAAAATAGCTTTTGGAAACCCTCAACCGCTACATCGAACACACAAACCTGAGCCCTACGCTTACCATCAAAGACATTGATCATCTGGTAGCAGTGGCGAAGCAACATCATTTTTTAGGTGTCTGCGTTCCACCTTTTTGGGTCAAGCGCGCCAAGCGTGAAATTGGGGACCACCAAATCCTTCTAGTCACAGTGGCCGGCTTCCCGTTGGGCTACTCAATGACAGAAACCAAACTGGAAGAAATCAAATGCGCCATTGACAATGGGGCAGACGAAGTAGATGTGGTCTGGAATATTTCTTCGTTTAAATCAGGAAATCCCTGGACGAAAATTGAGATCGCCAAGTGCAGCAAGCTTGTCCACGGCTATCAAAAAGCATTAAAAGTAATTATCGAAACGGCCTATCTGTCAGACGATGAAATTGTGGAGGCCTGCAAAATATGTGTCGATGCAGGCGCTGATTTTGTTAAAACATCTACAGGCTTTGCGCCAAGTGGCGCAAAAGTTGAACACATCCAATTGATGAAAAAATCTGTGCCTGGTGGCGTAGGCATTAAAGCATCCGGTGGAATCAAAACCAAAGAACAAGCAATCCAATTAATTGAAGCAGGAGCTGATCGCCTCGGCACATCTTCGGGCATTGCTATTGTGGCCATATAGATTTAGATCAGTAACTTAGCGTTTCTAAACAAATGCTATGAGTCATTTTCTATCCAATCTATTCCCCGAAGAATCATCTATACCTGAACAATATCAACTGCGCGCCTATGTAGAACAGCGCGAATACCTCATTAACGGTCAACTGCGGCAGTGGACAGGCACGCTCAACCCCGTGGCCAGCCCGGTCTATATTAAGAAAGGCGAGACGTTAACTCAAAAAATAATTGGAAGCACGCCCCTCCTCACGAAGTATGAGGCATTGGAAGCACTCGATGCGGCCGTTACTGCTTACGATTTGGGGCATGGAACTTGGCCCACAATGGGCGTGGCCAAACGCATTGAACACATCGAAAAATTTTTGGCCGCGATGCGAACGAAACGAGCTGAAGTAGTAAAGCTGTTGATGTGGGAGATTGGAAAATCCTTGAAGGATTCAGAAAAAGAATTTGATCGCACTTGCGATTATATTGTAGAAACCATCAAAGCGCTCAAAGAGCAAGACAGAAGATCTGCGAACTTAATCGAAGAACAAGGTTTTCTCGGGCAAATAAGGAGAGTGCCGCTGGGCGTTGCGCTTTGTATGGGTCCTTTTAATTATCCGCTTAACGAAACTTTCACCACGCTAATACCGGCCCTCATCATGGGTAATACCGTAGTTTTTAAACCTGCTAAATACGGAGTATTACTAGTAAAACCTTTACTGGAGGCGTTCCGGGAGAGTTTCCCTGCCGGAGTCATTAACATTATTTATGGCCGTGGGCGAGACACCGTTGGCGCATTAATGGAAACAGGAAAGATTGATGTCTTTGCTTTCATTGGAACGAATAAGGGAGCAAACGAATTGAAAAGACTCCACCCCAAACCACACCGCTTGCGCTCCATTCTTGGGCTTGATGCAAAAAACCCGGCCATCGTATTATCCGATGCCGATTTGACAAACGCTGTTGCCGAGTGCATCACCGGTTCACTTTCATTCAACGGCCAGCGCTGCACGGCACTCAAAATTTTATTTGTACATCAATCTATCGTAGCCGAATTCACAAAGCGTTATCTCGAAGAGTTGAAAAAGTTGAAACCCGGTATGCCGTGGGAAGCGGGAGTTGGGCTAACGCCTTTACCTGAACCCGGTAAGACTGACTATTTGAAAGGACTTGTAGACAACGCGAAGCTACATGGCGCAAAAGTGATGAACGAAAATGGAGGTGAAATTTTCCAATCGTATTTTCACCCAGCCGTTTTGTATCCGGTAAACGAAAAGATGAATATCTATCACGAAGAACAATTTGGTCCCATCGTACCCATCGTCCCCTTTACTGACGATGAAGAGCCCATAAACTATTTACTGAACTCACAGTTTGGGCAGCAGGCCAGCTTGTTTGGAAAAGATTCGAAGCGGTTGGCAAAGGTGATGGATGCATTGGTAAACCAAGTGGGTCGAATAAACCTGAACACCCAATCGCAACGCGGACCAGATACGTTTCCGTTCAATGGAAGAAAAGACTCAGCAGAAGGAACTCTTTCGATTGCAGATGCACTGAGGGTGTTTTCAATCCGCACGATAGTTGCTACAAAGGGCACCGATGACAACAAACAAATTTTTAATTCCATTATCCGCAACCGCGAGTCAGACTTTTTGAGTACGGATTATATTTTATAGGATAAATGGAAACCGAGAATAACATTGAGTCAGAAAAATCATGCGCTGAATTACTGACTTATATATTTTCTGATTTCGAAAACTTTCTGAAACGAATCGCCCCAGATGGGTGGAATAACTCCGAATTTAGAAAGTTCTATCATCCAACACCAGAACAACAATTTGATGAATACAAAACACTATCAAACAACCTAGCCAAGCTGTCGAAAAAACCCATTACTGATGGCGATAAAACACTACTCGATTTTCAGAAAGAAAATGTAGATGAGCCAGCGAAAGAACCAGAAGAGTGTATTGAAATATTGGGCAATGCAGTGTATGATGTTTTCTCCAACAATCACGAAGTAATTAGTGCATCCAAAAAAGTTTATGACCTTGGCTCTATGCGCGGAAGCGCAGGCTCTATTGCAGATTTTTTAAATTCGTTTTTTACAGAGTATCGATTCAATTTCGATTACATCGATTTTTATATGGGGACAATATTTTTGCGAGAACGCGCAGACATGACACCTTTCTATGAGTATGTTTTTAACAAACTGAAAGAAAAAGATTGTTCGTGGAAATACTCCTTTCCCCGACTTTATCTTTTAGATTTCAAAAAAGCACAAGAAGTAGACACATCTCCCGAAAAGTATAACCCAGAAGAGTCGTTGCTAAAAGAACTAGAGAGGAAGAAAGAAAAAGATAAGATCGAAAAAATGCGTCAAGAATTAGATGACGCATACCTAGAAGAATTGGAAGAAGCAAAATATAAACCACTCCCTAAAGTTGTGCAAGCATATAAGAATATCTTTGGTTTTTTGCCAGAAGGTCTTCTTCAATAATTTAATCTTATTCAAATAGTATACAGGCCTTTCTTTCAGAAGAGTAATTCCATTCCGTTAAGACATGTATCCTGCCAGATGATGATTTAGAAGATTACTGCGGATGATAAATCGCCTTCGCTTCCTTAAAAACCTCCTCTTTGTTGAGTGTCATCGGCTTTGTTTTCTGCTGCACAAACAATTCTATTTGCTGCCCGCAACAACACAATTAGGCCGTAAATTCTCATTCCTCATTTTTTTGTTTGTAAAGCACTACTACTTCAAGTGCTGTGAAGGCACCATAACAACCTAGATAAAAAACCGCATTGCTATTGGCCGCAGCCGGATCCAACTTCAACAGAATAACGATAGCAACACCGCTAATGATAATTTTTAAAACAACCGACATCAAAAAAGTTCTGACAAATTCAGTTGGGTCAGCGAGTGTGATTTTATGAAGTACAAAGTAGACTAAAACAGTTGTCAAGGCAAAGAAGAGCAATATTTCCATCCAATAGGAAGGGGGCCGATCAACGAGAGAATAGACTTCCAACAATCGTAATGTTAAACCAATCAATAAGGCCAACAGTATCGTCATTCCCGTAAAAAAAAGAAAGCGCTTGCTACTCATTGATGGATCGATTGATTCGATAGATCATTCCGCCAAAGGACGCAAAAACAAAAAGAAGTAAAAACAGCGGGAAGGTGAACGAAAAATACTGGTCAATTTTAAAACCGAGCCACCCAAAAAATCCGATGGTGGCCAATAGCTGAATCCCAAGGCTGCTGTACTTTAGAAATAGGTTGGGTTCTTTCTCTCGACTCATGATACTACTTTATGATTTGCCTAGGTGTCTTGTTAGAAAAGATACATAGTACGCAGTAAAACAAAAAGCTGTGGGTTGGTACCCACAGCTCTGCTTGTTCAATTATCTTTTTCTGAATTCCGGTAGTCCAAAATTAGTTCAACCGAATCTCTTGTCCATGCGGGGTTCTCGCACCATTCTCTCCCAATTTAATATCTTTAATGGGAGATCCCATTTTACAGCTGCCATTAAAAAGCGCACCGGGCTCTACCACTAATTTACCTGTGCTGATATCTCCATGAATTACGGCTGTCGACTTCAACACCAACATTTCAGAAACGTCAATTTTCCCTCTCACCTCACCCTCCAGGTCAGCGTTTTGTGCGATGATGTTGCCTTCCACATGGCTGGCATTACCTAATGCGATTTTTGACTTTGACTTGATGTTTCCTATAATACGACCCTCGATGCGTATGTTGCCGTATGTCTCAATATTTCCTTCCAATACTGTTCCCTTACCAATTACGTTACTGGAATTGCTGATTTCGTCAGCGGCTCTTTTTTGCTCTTTAGAAGTTAGCATGGCATGTAGTTTAAAAAGTTACAAATTCTTGGGGGTCAAGTGAATTGCCGTTGTGCCACAGTTCAAAATGTAAATGTGATCCATCGGTCATCTCTCCACTGTTGCCAACTATAGAGATAATTTCCCCTGCGTTGACAAAACTACCAACTTTTTTTAATAATCCCGCATTGTGCTTATACACCGAGACGAGGTTTCCCCTATGCTGTACTGCAATAACGTACCCAGAATCCTGGGTCCACGAGGCCAACACCACTGTTCCTTCTGCTACGCACTTGACTGGCTCATTGGTTTTTGCCACAATATCGATTCCAAAATGGAGCTTTTTGGCATCATACTTATCGCTAACAAAGCCTGAAATAGGTGTAAAGAAGAAGAAACCCTGTAGTTCCCTGTACTTACGATCATTCAGGGAAACCACCGAAAACTCGGTTTGCTCAAACTCCTTTCTGAATTGGGAGTCCTCGGCTGTTAACTTCAAGTCGGCCGTTTTCTTGACTGGCATATTATCACCACCCAATAGCTTAACTGGATCGACAAAGCCACTTGAGGTATCACCACTAAGTATCCGCTGTAAGTTTTGAATGAAAAGATCTTTTCTGTCGACCTCGACAGAAAGCGAGTCAACCTTGATAGCTAAGGCATATAACTTCTTGTTTTGCTCGGTCTGCTCGTATTTCGGGTCAAACCATTTAGAAAGTAACGTCTTCGATAAAAACAGACTGCCCACAAAAATCAACAGAAATGCGGCAGCTGCTACCAATAAAAACTTCGCGTAGGTAAAACCAAAGGAAGTTCTCTCAGCAAGATTATCTTCATTGCGAATAACCAGTTGGTATTTGTTGGTCAATCGCTCCGATATGGTTTTCTTTGGTTTCAAACTCGTTTTTTTGCAAAATTAGGCAATCCCAACAATATATGATTGATTCACAGTTTTTTACATTTACAATAAGGATCGAAGTTGCCCGTTAAGATTAGTTCATGAGATTGGTTACAAGTAGTGTATGGATAAGGTTGGCAGATAGTAGCAAGCTGCTTTTTCCAATTTTCATTCTTGCGCTAGCTGCTTGTTGGTTTTCGGGTTGCTCCATCGAACAAAACACAATTACGAGCAATGCCTTCCATAACCTGACCGCTCATTACAATGGCTACTATTACGCCCGCGAAAAAGCGCGTGAAGTTGAAAAAACAATTTTAAAAACACTGGATGACGACCCGACCCAGGTATTGCGCATTTTTCCAGCGCTAGATACCGTAAAAGCAAAAAGTTACAAAAAAGACACCGATGAAATCATCAAGATGGCGTCCATCTCAATTCAACGACATCCTAACAGTAAATGGGTAGACGACAACTACGTGATGGTGGGTCTTGCACGTTTGTATGCCTGTGATTTTCAAAATGCCATCCTCACATTCAAGTACGTCAACACAAAAAGTCCTTCCTACGAAACGCGCCATACTGCGTTGCTTTATTTACTGCGAACGTTCACCGAGCAAGGAGATTTTGATCGGGCGGAGGAGGTTTTTCGATTTCTGGATAAGGAAAAACTGATTAGCAAACAGAACGCAAAAAAATTGTATCTGGAGAAAGCCTACTTTTATCAAATTCGAAATGATTACGATAACATGGTGCAAAATCTTTCAAAGGCCGACTCACTTTTGTCGCGAGTAGATCGAAAAGGAAGGATCTATTTTATCATTGGCCAAGTCTACCAAAAGCTTGGTTTCAATTCAGAGGCCTATAACTTTTATCGCAAATGCCTCGCTACAAATCCAGATTATGAGATTGACTTCTATGCGCGATTGAACATGGCACAAGTTGCTCGCCTGCAAGTTAAACGCGATGTGCGTTTGGTGCGAAAGCAATTTGACAAAATGCTTACAGATAGCAAAAACCTGGAGTTCAAAGACAAAATTTATTTTGAGTGGGGAGAGTTTGAGCGCAAGCAAGGAAATTTAGCAGAGGCTATATCCAACTATAAGTACGCGGCCCATGCCGGCAAAAGCAAACGAATCCAAGGCAACGCTTATCTTCGAATCGGTCAGCTTCAATTCGATTCGTTGAAAAAATACAGTCTCGCAAAACTATACTATGACAGCGCAGTTGGCGCACTGCCAAAAGACTTTGAAAATTATGAAGCGATCAAAAAACGTCAAAAAATCCTTGGCGAATTTGCAGGCTACACAGAGACGATTGCTCTCAACGACAGTCTTCTTACCCTCGCTTCATTTGATTCCCTAACGCTTCGAAAGAGACTTGATTCTGTCTTTGCCGCCCGCGACAAAAAATTGGCTGCGTTAAAAAAGAAACGAAAAAAGGCTGAAAGTGGAAACTCAGGGGGCGGGAACCAAAACAATTCTTTTTTCAACAATGCTCCTTCGAGCGCCACTTCTGATTGGTATTTTGGGAATAGTGCACTAGTAGCAACGGGGCAAAATGAGTTTCAACGGATTTGGGGTGGCGTGGCGCTGGAAGACAATTGGCGAAGATCCAACAAAGCAACGGTGACGCCCGATGCCACAGGGGTTTCTTTGCGAACTGCCGAGGAGTTACCAAAAAATACTGCAGTGGCTAGTGTGGAGAAGCCAGAAGAAAAATTGGACGAAGCCGGCCAACTAATTGCCCAACTCCCCACCACTGACAAGAAAAAAGAAGAAGCATTGGCAGCGATTGAAAAGGCCTATTTCAAGTTGGGAGACTTGTTCTATTTTCAGCTCGATGAAAAACAAAATGCTGCTGCATCCTATGAAAAACTGTTGAGCCGGTTTCCCTTCTCTGATTTTAGACCAGAAGCCCTTTACAAACTCTATCTTATCCACCAGGAGACAGATGCAGAGAAAGCTGGGGCGTATGCACAACAGCTGAAAGATGTCTACCCCAATTCTACATTCGCAAAAATTTTGGTTAATCCAAACTACCTAAAAGAGACAAGTGTTGCGGCCGAAAAACAAAAGTTGATTTACAAAGAAGCTTACAGCTACTTCCAACAAGACAATCTACGCATGTCGCGCGAAAAAATAAATCAGGCCCTTCAAGTGGGCGAAACTGGGTTTACACCTCAGCTTGAATTATTAAAGGTATTGATTACCGGTAAAACGGAGGACGTTACTCGTTATCAATTCGAGCTGGAGAGTTTTATCAAGCGCTACCCTGCTGAGTCGACTAAAGCATACGCGGAACAGTTGTTGGCCGCTTCAAAGGCTCTGCTGGAAAAACTGGAGAAAGCAAAAGGAATTCGGTATAGTACAAACGTGGAGGGCATTCACTATTTTGTTACTTTATATACTACGAGTGATCGAATAACCAATACAGTAGTGGATGCACTGGAAAAATTCAATGAAACACAGTGGTCGAAGCTTAAACTAACGACCAGCAACCTTGCATTGAATGACGAGAAGCTAGTCACGATGGTAGTCGAATTTCCTGACCGTGAAACAGCACTTAGTTATTACGACAAGTTTCTCGCCCAACTATCGATCGCAAAGCCATTTTCCAATTATAAATTCTATAATTTTGTAATTACTAAAGATAATTTCCAAACCTTCTACCGAACCAAAGCGCTCGATGAGTACCTCACGTTCTTCAACCGAAACTATCAAAAACAAAATCAATAAACTGTTTCAGATAAAGAAACCGTGGATACCGAAAGCGATCAAGTATGTCTGGATCGCTTTTCTTTGTTTTTTCCTTGGCTTTCCGCTTTACATCTTGTCGGTAAAGGCAGATTTATTTGGCCTGTTTGGAGGTATGCCTAGTTTGGCCGAAATCGAAAATCCAGACAATGATTTATCGTCAGAAGTACTCTCAGCAGATGGCGTTTCGCTTGGACGCTATTTTCGCTACAACCGTAGTCAGGTGCACTATGAAGAACTTTCGGAAGATTTAATTAATACACTTTTAATCTCAGAAGATCATCGGTTTTATGATCACTCCGGACTCGATCTACCCGCCTTTTTTCGTGTATTCAAAGGGTTGATTACTTTCAAGCCGGCCGGAGGCGGCAGTACCCTCACTCAGCAACTTGCCAAGAACCTATACACACTCAACCCTGATAAGGGGCTTGATGGATTGCTGGCAGGGTTGGGCAAGTATCCGCGAAGGATTATTCAAAAAACAAAAGAATGGGTTATTGCTATCAATCTCGAGGAAAACTTTACAAAGGAAGAAATCATTGCCATGTATCTCAACACAAGTAATTTCAGCAGCAATGCCTTTGGCATAAAAGTGGCGGCAGAAACCTATTTTGATAAAGAACCCGATAGCCTCAACTTACAAGAATCCGCAATCCTGGTAGGCATGTTACAAGCTCCCTCTTTCTTCAATCCAAAGCGCAACCCCAACAATGCGCTGAGAAAGCGAAACGAAGTTTTGTATAAAGTATATAAACATGGCTATAAGATAGACACAAAAGAAAAGTTTGACTCCATCAAGAGTTTGCCCATCGAACTTAACTATAGTGTTCAAAATCAAAACGAAGGATTAGCTCCCTACTTCAGAACAGTGTTGAGCAACTATCTCCAGCAATATTGCAATGCAAGAGGAATTGATTTGTATAACGCAGGATTAAAAGTCTACACAACAATCGACAGCCGTCTACAAAAATATGCGGAGGAAGCGGTGGCAGAACATATGGCAGTGCTGCAGGGACAATTTTACCAGGAATGGAAAAGGCGCAATCGCAATCCCTGGTCGGACGAAGATGGTCGTGAGATCAAGGACTTTTTGAAAAAGCGAATTAAAAAGACAGATGCTTATGCGATCTATGCGGATAAATATGGAGAAGATTCTGACTCTCTAAAAATTATGCTAAAGCTGAAAAAGCCCATGAGTGTATTCTCATGGAAAGGCGATCGAGACACGCTGTTCAGCAGTATGGATTCGTTGGATTATCACATGCGTTTTCTACAGACCGGAATGATGGCGATGGATCCCAACTCAGGTCATATCAAGGCATGGGTAGGAGGTATTGATCACAAGTACTTCAAGTTTGATCACGTGAAGCAAGGGAAAAGACAACCCGGATCTACGTTTAAGCCTTTCATCTATGGACTCGCGATGGAATCTGACTACTCTCCTTGCTACAAACTGAAAGATATCTCACCACAGTTTAAGATAGAAGGTCAACCTGATTGGTATCCCTTCAATGCGGAGGGTGATAAAGGGTTTGGAGAAGAGATGACTATTCGACAAGCCATGGCGCAATCAAAAAACTCTATCACTGCACAAATGATGCAAGCACTTGGAGCTGAGAACGTAGTCGAATTTGCTCATCGGGTTGGAATTGAAAGTGAACTGGATGCTGTTCCTTCACTTTGTTTAGGCACCAGCGATGTTTCGTTGTTTGAATTGGTTGGAGCCTACAGCACTTTCGTGAATGGAGGAATTAATACACAACCTTTTTTTATCACACGAATTGAAGATAAAAATGGAAATGTCATTGAAAATTTTGTACCTAAAACAAAGCAGGCTATTAATGAACAGACCGCCTACAAGATGATTTACATGTTGAAAGGTGGAGTTGAAGAGAGAGGCGGCACGTCACAAGGCCTTACGTATGATTTGCGTGTGGACAATGAAATTGGAGGAAAAACAGGAACCACCAATGACGCATCTGATGGCTGGTACATGGGCGTAACTCATAACTTAGTGACAGGCGTATGGGTAGGTGGGGATGAGCGAGGCATTCGGTTTCCTTCCTGGGCATTTGGGCAAGGTGGAAAAACAGCACGTCCTATCTGGGATAAATTTATGGTTAAAACATATGCTGACCCTAAGACGGGCATTGCTAAAGGATTTTTCAAACGACCAAACAGTGGTGTAGATGTTTCGTTTGACTGCAGCAAAAATTCTGATCTGCCCGACTCTGTCCGAAAGGTAGATGAGAAACCGTGGGACATTAAAAATTAATCATTCAAAATTCAAGATTCAAGACCCTCGTTCACCTTTTTTTCAATTTTTGAACTTTGAATTTCGAATCTTTAACTATGTTGAAAGATCAAATAGCTTCTCTCCCCGATTCTCCCGGAGTTTATCGTTACTACAACAAGGAAGGCTTATTGATTTATGTCGGAAAAGCCAAGAGCTTGAAGAAACGCGTATCCAGTTACTTCACCAAGCAATCGCAATACAATCGCAAAACCGAGAAGCTAGTTTCGGAAATTGTTACACTTGAGTATACGCTAGCGAATACGGAGTTTGATGCGCTGCTACTTGAGAATAATCTCATCAAACAAAATCAGCCGAAGTACAACATCTTACTCAAAGACGACAAGACTTTTCCTTATCTCTGTATTTTAAAAGAACGTTTTCCAAGAATCATTTCTACCCGTAAATACATCGCGAAACAGGGCGAATACTTTGGGCCGTATTCCAGTGTGGGCGCCATGAACAGTGTGCTGGAGTTAGTGAGACAATTGTACTCCATCCGTACCTGCTCGCTCCTTCTTTCAAACGAAAACATTGAAGAGAAAAAATTTAAAGTGTGTCTCGAGTTTCACATAGGCAATTGCAAGGGACCTTGCGAAGGACTGCAGGAAGAATCCGTGTACAATGAAGAGATAACTCAAGCACGCTATATTTTAAAAGGCAACCTTAGTATTGTGGAAGAATATTTTGCTAATCAAATGAAGTTGGCCGCTGAACAACTTGAATTTGAAAAAGCAGGCTTTTATAAATTCAAACTGGAGAAACTTGAAAATTTCCAAACTAAGTCACTCGTAGTAAACCGCAAACTCACTGATATTGATGTCGTCACGATTGCCAGTAGCGAAACGGATGCGTTCATCAATTACTTACAGATCAAAGAGGGCGCCATCATCTTTTCGAAAAATCTGGAAATCAAAAAGAAATTGGACGAACCCGATGAAGAGATCTTGAGCATGGCTGTACAAGAATTGCGCAGCGAACACCGCAGCAACAACTCGGAAGTATTTACCAACAAAGAGCTGTCCGTTAAGTCCGATGACTTTGAAAACATTGTACCACAGATAGGTGACAAAAAAAAATTAGTCGATCTATCGCTCAAGAACGCGTTGTATTTAAAACGAGAACGCGAGATCAACAAAGAAGAGCGCAAGACCAAGAAGAACGAAGTGCTTCACATCCTTCAGGAAAATCTACGCCTCAATCAATACCCAAAAATTATTGAGTGCTTTGATAACTCCAACTTTCAAGGCACCAATCCGGTGGCTGCGATGGTACGTTTTGTAGATGGCAAGCCCGACAAAAAAGGGTATCGTCATTTTAATATTAAAACAGTTGTGGGGCCGGATGACTTTGCGTCTATGAAAGAAATTGTGGGAAGACGTTACAAGCGCATCATGGAAGAAGAAGGCGAATACCCCCAATTAATTATTGTCGATGGTGGCAAAGGCCAATTGAGCAGCGCCTGCGAGGCATTGCAAGAACTAGGTTTGTATGGAAAAATACCGATTGTGGGCATTGCCAAACGCTTGGAAGAAATTTATTACCCTGACGACTCGTTGCCGTTACTCATCAGTAAAAAGTCGCCTGCTCTTTTATTGATTCAACGCATTCGCGATGAGGCACACCGTTTTGGCATCACCTTTCACCGACTTAAAAGAAGTAACTCCACTTTCGTGACAGAGCTTGAGAGTATTCCCGGAATAGGAAAAAAAACTGCCGACAAATTGTTGGCGCATTTTCGTTCCTACAAGAAAATCAAAGAAGCTAGTTTTGAAGACCTAGAAAAGATCGTGGGCGAAACTGCTGCTGAAAAAATAATCAAGCACGGGCAAATCAATAAGTCATAATATTTTTCCCGCTTTCTTTGTTTCTGTCTTTTTTTCCAATAAAATCTTTTTCTCCAATAAAAGATCGAGGTAAGTGTTTTGTCGGCCAAGGTTTCTTCGATAGAAGTCTTCTATCATTTGTTTTGTCTCCTTCTGTTTATAAAAGGTTGTCTTTAATTGATCGATCTTGTGTCGGAGTTGTGTGATTTTCTGTTCCAGAAAATCGATTTCTCCGTGCGTGGGATTGTCTTCCAAATGAGTCTTCATTTCCAACCAATAGAGCCTGTCCAGATAATGGACATCCAGTGGATCATAGCGCAACTTCTTAGACATATACGAAGAAAATCATTTTTCCCATTCAGCGCTGCAAATAGGGTGTTACCAATTCATTAAGGCAAAAAAGCCTGCAGAATAGTTACATAAGCTTACCGAGCGACCCTGTTTACCAATGGCCTCACCTTTTCCCCTATCAACTGAATAGCTTCTTTTAATTTTTCATGGGACAGTCCAGCATTGTCCATTTGAAATGATACCCGCGAAAGACCGCCAAGAGCTTGGCTATGCCTGATAATTTTTTCCGCTACTTCTTCAGGACTGCCCACTAAGAAAGCACCCAACGGTCCGCGTTGTGCTTCAAATCCTGCTTTCGTAACGGGTGGCCAGCCTCTTTCTTTTCCTATTCGTGTAAACATTTCTGCATAGCCGGGGTAATAATCGGCGACGGCTTGCTCAGTAGTGGATGCTACATACCCAAGTGAGTGCAAGCCAACTTTTAATTTCCCCAGAGAATGCCCAGCTTTCTTTCCCGCTTGCCTATACAAATCTACCAAAGGGCGAAAGCGATGTGTATCGCCACCAATGATGGCGACCATCAACGGCAGTCCAAGCATCCCGGCTCTTGCAAAAGACTCAGGCGTGCCACCGACACCTAACCAGATGGGAAATGGCTTCTGCACCGGCCTCGGATAAACCGATTGATTTTTCAAGGCTGGTCGAAACTGACCTGACCAATTGACAACCTCATTTTCTCTGATGTTGAGCAAAAGCTCCAGCTTCTCCGCAAAGAGCTCATCGTAGTCTTGTAGGTTTAACCCGAACAATGGAAATGATTCAATAAAGGATCAACGACCCACCACCATCTCGGCTCTACCCCGAGAAACTAAATCCAGCGTGGCAAAATTTTGAAATACACGCACCGGGTCAGCTGCACTCAGTACGGTAACCGCACTCGTCAATCGAATACGTTTTGTTCTGGCCGCAGCGGCAGCGAGTATCACGGTAGGCGCAGAATCTAAAAACTCTTTGCGATGATGTTCTCCAATGCCAAACACATCAAGCCCCGATTGATCCGCGTGTTCAATGCGTTCGAGTAATTCGGTGATGGCTTGCACACTGCTCGTTTTCACTGTGCCATCACTGGCCATATTGCTGGCAAAACTGTCTATTCCAATTTCCATCTACTCCTATACAAAAGTGTTTTCATAAAAGCCCTAAGATAACAGATGCTGTCCGGCAAATCTTCTGAGCAATAAGAATATTGAAGTGATCAATTTGATTCGTTCACTTTTTGCAGCTTGGCAAAGGTGGCGATTTTCGCCATCCAGATAATCTATCAGGATGCCTGTGGAGCACTGAACCGCTCCCGATTTTCATCAGTATCAAACCCGTGTTACTACCATTTCCTCCTGCTATTCTTTCACCCAGCTTGTGTTTTTCGGGTCAACATGAATTAGCTATGGTACTTTAAATGAAACCGAGTTGGCCGAGGTGCTATTTAAATTGGGAAATATCTTTGGTCCTGTTGTGGTTTCCTGATATTCGTTACTCCAAAAAGCGTCACCATACACTTTTACATATACAGTTTGACCACTGGTAAAACCCCAGGTGATTAAATTAGCTGAAGTAAGTGGTGCCTGATAAGGGTTTGTCTGTGATATATATCCGCTCGATACATAGCTGTAATTATCTTTACTCACTGTTGCAGATGGCGATAAAAAATATCGAATATACCTGGTGTTGCCCAGAGAGCCTGCCGGATTCGTTGTAACGGCTACCAAAATAGTTGAACCGTCTTGAGAAGTTGTAAGGTTGGTAACGGTTGTTGTAGATACTTTACCCAGTGATGGTGTGTTGGCGAGAAAGGTTGAAGATCCATCTGTTGTAGAATGTACAACACCCGGTTTTTTATATGTGCCATAACCGGCTTTTTCGTAAATCAGCGTGTACGTGCCGAACGGCACATCAGCTAATACAAATTTACCACTGGCGTCTGTCGTAGCAGATATCAAAGGCGAACTTCCCTGAACACTCACCTGCATGCCCGAATTGCCTGCCAGCGAAATAGCTTCATCATACAGGCTTACAAACCCGATTATATCTGCCTCGGTAGCGGGTACAATAGTGTCTGTGCTGCTTTCTTTGCATGACAGAAAACTAACCAGCAACAATAAAAAAGAGTATTTTTTGAGCATATCCTTTTAAATTTTTTTGATAAAAGTAGGCAAATATTCCAAAAACTTCGCTCTCCCATATTCAAAAAATTAGCTGAACAAATGAGGGAAACTGAGTAAACTGCCTTCCGGAAATTTATCCATCGCAAATTTGTTTTTTTGAATGAGAATCATAAAGAAATTGACTAAGTGACCAGCTGATCAGTTTGTATGTCGTCTTAATGTTTTGATTGTTTTTCCGTACAATGACTGCTGTATCGGTATTTATGCTTGCCTATGATAGTTGTACTTGGACTATGGTTAGCTTCGAAGCCGCGTCCTACCCGTCCACAGCGCCTCGCAGAGTCGGGTATCCGACACCAAACGCTGAACGAAGATTTACGTTTTGGGCTACACGTCACCACACCATTGGACATTTTGTTGGTAGCTGTAGGGCCTTTCTCGAGTCTTCATTCGTAGCCTGTCTTTCGTCACTCGTTAATGTTGCACGTCTCTATATAATTCAAGCGAGTGGGGGCATTTTTGATTTACTACTTTGTCCACTTACACGAAATTGAGCACACTTATTGAATGGCTTTGGATGTGGGTGGTTTGTGTGGCCAGACAATGTGTGTGCGACTCCACTAACTATCCTTAATTTTCTTCACTGCATTATCGTAAGATATGTTGGTCTTATCATATGCTTCATGTCCATATCCATGTTTTTCATTCAGATCGTAAAGCATATTATAAAGTTCAATCGGTTTCTGTGATTCGGTAACCCATTTTAAAATTAAATCAAGTATTTCTGACATATTTTCCTGATAGGTCATGCGTCCGTCACTGCCTCTTATTCCGTCACCATCGGATTTCTTTTTGCCTCTATTCAGGAAAATGTTCTTTTCATCGTAAATAATTTGTCGTCCCTCTTCATACATCTCGCCTTTGGGAAGGTACTGCATAAGCAGGTTTCTTATTCCTTTATAGTATAGCTGATACTTTTCTTCTGGGTTTTCAAAGTCTTTACCGATCAACTGCTTAATCTCGTTAATCTCTTTTAAATCACCAGTATCAGCAATAATGAGCTGCTGTCCTTTCTTTTCATTAGCTTTTTGAAGGAGTTCGAGTCTCTCTATATCCTCTGGTGATAACGATGATTTCTTTTTGAGGTCTTTTTCTTTAGCCATAATTATTTCTCATTTAATTCAAAGATTGATTTAAGGTTGGTGGCAATTTCCGAAATACTGTTTTCCTTCCAGGTAACGGGATTTAAATTTTCGATTGCTAAATAGTAATCGGGAAAGTATTGTTTAAATGCGCCATAAAAGTTTTGATTGTATAGACTGTTTTGGAAATGCTGAAATGATGTGTATATAAAACTGGGATGCACCTCTATCTCTTTTGCAAATTTTGACACTAAGAATTCATTGTGGATATGCGGGGCAATATACCGGAAACGATCTAAGCCACAGAAGTACTCTATTGCAAAGTCTTCCGCTTTTTCTTCAATTAAGAAAAGATCAGGGTCGCCTGTTAAATGAAACGTTGTGTTCTCAATCGTTTTCAAATCGTAAAGTACGTGATGTATTTCGTGGATCAGGGTTAACCAAATCGTAGTGTACTTTTTATTGAGGTCCGTGAGCACAATACAAGGTTTACCGTTTACGATAAATGTACCGCCACGGACTTGCGTTGTTGGGAGTTGAGTTTGAACAATAACTGTTACTCCTACATTGTAAAGCGCTTTACAAACTGTTACTAATCCTTTTTCAACATCTTGAGAGTAGGGCTTAATTTTAATCAGAATATCCTTCAACGCCTCTCTATTGTAATCATTCGGATTATTCATTACGCTAAAACACTGATACGCTGACTTAACCCAAAAGTCCTTCATCTTGTCAGCAAACGTTCTCTTTGTTTTACTGAACAATGGATAAATGAGATTACTCTTATAATCAAACACATTGTCGTAACCGAAGAAACTTAGAATACGGTCTGTAACTGCGTCTATATTTTCAGTGTCAGTAAAGAAGCCAAGATTCTTTAGTTTTTTCAGGTCGAAGTTCTTTGCTATGAATGAAGTTTTTTTCGCTTTTTCAATTGCTCCAATATTTTCAGGTGTTTGATTACTTAAAATAGTAGAAACAATTTCCTTAAGATCAATCTCTAAGAATTCCGATAATTTGAGAACGTTAATCAGATTAGGCTGTTTGGCAGTTCCGGTAATCAAGTCATTCAAAGTGTCTTTATCTATGTTAAGAATGGTGCAGACTTTCGTCTTGGTGATCCCATACTCTTCTAGTTTCTTATCGAAGATCACTTGTAGGGATTTTGTTTCGCTGCTCTCAAATGCCCTCCTAAGAAGTTGGTTTATATCGTTGTCGGTGATTTCGCTCATACAATTAGGGGTAATTTCCCCTACAAATATATGACAAATTCGACATTTTTAAACATTTAGGGGAAATTACCCCTTAAGTATACTAGTAGCCGTCTGAAATCAGCCGATTTAGGCCTCTCATTATAATTTGGAGAAGGTGGTTGGGATTTGGCTCTTGCCATAGCTTTGGTGTCACGGTGGGTTTGTGCGGCTATGGCATGTGCCAAATTGCGAGGGAATTCGGAGGAGAATCTTCCTAAAAATACTAGGTCGGCTGCATTATTTTTTAGTCTATCCCAAGTTTTAGTTTTTTCAAAAGTCGAAGTTGTCTGAGAAGCCATTCGCTTGTCCGAGTGGAGAATCTCTTTTTTTTAGTAAAATGTCGTCCGTTTTTTTGGAACACAAATTTGTCCAGGCCCTATTGCTACCAACATTAGTATAGCCGCAATAGAGTTGCAGGTATTTTGCCTATAGCCGTCAATGTGATCTCATCCGAAAAAAGGGCTCGACAGGATTTTTCATTCGCAATGGTGACCAAGGTAAAACTACGAACTGGCATCGGCCAGGCCTGCCTGCCGGACAGGCAGGGATTGAGCGGCCTGTTTGAGCCCGAAATGGAATGTGCGGTTGGTGGCGAGTAGCGAAAGCCCGGCCATGACGCCCCGGTCATGGGGCCGCATAGTTACAATCTAAATACACTTCCATTTTCAGATCCACTGCAACTCACTACACCCATCTTACAACTCATGTCAATGTGTTTGGCTGCGGGGCAACGCCAACCCACCTTTGTGCCGTTAAGCACCTCAAACAAGTTGACTTATGAAAATTTTCGCATCGATCATTCTTTTGGCCATTAGCATCACCGTGTGTGGGCAAGATGGAATCTACTCGTCCAGCCGCACCGATCGCAAAACTACCTTCCGTCACTCCAACGGGGTATCCAGTTTCAACGTGGAGATGCGTGGCAAGATTGAAATATCCGACAATGACAAAGACATTAAAAGCATGTCGCCCGATGGATACCTGGAGATCACCAAAACGGTCTTCGGCAGCAGGCGCTCCATTGTGATTACGCCCGAAGGCAATGGCCTGAAGCGTGAGTACTACGAGGGCCGTTCTAAAGTGGCTTTTGAACCGGAGGGGCGCAAATGGCTCTCAGAAATTATGCTGGAGTTGGTGCGCACCACTACCATTGGTGCCGAGAGTCGCGTGAATCGATTTTACAAACAAGGAGGCGCCACTTCTGTGGTTAACGAAATCAGAAATTTAGAAAGCGATCATGTGAAGGCACACTATGCTTCTTTGCTGATGAAACAAAATGTGCCAGTAGCAGAATTTGGAATGATCGCCAACGGCATATCCGGCACGATAGATTCAGATCACTACATGGCGGAGTTTTTAAAAAACAACGTGGAGAAATTCATGCAGAGCAAGGAAGCCACTGAAGCATTGTTTTCCGCTACTCGCAGAATGGACTCAGACCATTACAAAACGGAAGTGATCAAGGAGGCATTGCACAGTGGACCTGTGTCCCTGGAAAGTGTCCGGATCATTATGCAGGCTACCGGTAACATGGACTCTGACCATTACAAAACAGAAGTAATGACTTCGCTGCTAAGGCAAACGAATCTAACAGATGGCGTAGTCGGTGAGATGATCAACGCCACCAAAACCATCGACTCCGATCATTATCGCAGTGTGGTGCTTAACAAAGCATTGGCTATGCGGGGGCTTTCTGCTGCTTCCTATCAAAAGGCTATTGAATCCATCCAAGACATTGAGAGCGACCACTACAAAGCAGAAGTGCTCACGAACCTTCTACAAAAAAATCTTTCAGCAGAAGCATTGAACAACTTGATCCCGATGATCTCTTCCATCGAGTCGGGCCACTATATCACCAATGTCGCCAACGAAATCGTAAAACGTCAAACCCTATCAAACGAATCATTCCAACAGTTGACGGAGGCGGTAAGTGGCAATGGCAGTGACCATTATATGTCGGTGTTCTTGCAAACTGCCTTGGAGCGGCCGAACTTAACAAAACAAAATATTTTATCGGTATTGCAAGCCACTTCAAAAATTGACTCGGATCACTATATCACCGAAGTGTTAACAGATGCTGCCTACAAAATAAAATTGATGAACGATGCTTCGTTGAAGGAGGCTTACCGCACAGCGGCCAAGCGGGTTGAATCAGAGACTTACTATGGACGCATCATCCGGGCGATTGAATAACCAGCTGCTTTTCAGACTCAACCCAATCTTCACCGTCTTCAAAGCGATTGCTTCAAAAAATGATTTCAGTTAGTTCAATGATGACGAAAATCCATATCTTCAAGTCGTCATGCGCCTTCCAACTAATAACATCCCGCCCGTCATGAGAAAGTATGGGTTGCTTGCCCTTGGGTGTACGGGGCTGGGCGTGTTGCTTTTTATCTTTATTTATTACAGCGAAAATGGTTCATTGGCTTCTGCCCGATTGCTTTGGAAGAAGTATTTGGTGTTCATCGCTCTCACAAACGCGATCGGTTTTTCTATTTTTCAGATCGATCGACTGTTCAACCATATCATTGATTGGAAGAACAATTTTCTCGTTCGCTTTATGGGCGGCTTATTGGCGAATATTTTGTTGGTGGGTCTTTTTATCAATTTGACAGGTAACTATTTCTTTGGTCTGACGGCCGAAGAAATACTAAAGCTGACCATCATCTTTACACTCGTTGTATTTATTTACGAGATATTCTATGGACTGTTTTATTCATACTATCACTATGCCGTCACACAAGCTGAGCAACTGAAATCGGACAGGTGGCAGCTCGAGTTGCAGTTTGAATCGTTGAAAAATCAAATCAGTCCGCATTACCTATTCAACTGTCTCAATACGGTTTCTTCGCTGCTTTTTAAAGACACACGAGTGGCGGAGGAATTTATTCGCAGAATGGCCGATACGTTTCGCTATGTGCTGTCGCACCAAAAACAAAAACTGGTTTCCTTGCGCGAAGAATTGGAGTTTGTAAAGGCGTATTATTTTCTACTGCAGGTGCGGTATGAGTATCATTTGCGACTGGATATCAATATCCCACAGAATATTCTGGATAGCCAGGTGCCTCCGATGACGCTACAGTTGTTGGTAGAAAATGCCGTAAAGCATAACAAGATCAGCAAAGAAACACCTTTGTTTGTGTACATCAGCGCACAAGATAATACCCATATTCTGATCTCTAACTCCAAAACAACAGCCGCAATGCCCATCACCAGTTTCCGGGTTGGACTAGAGAACATTCACAAACGGTATCGATTTTTTACAACAGAGAAAGTCATCGTTCGGGATGATGACAAATTTTTGGTGCAACTGCCTGTGTTGAAAAAGGAAAAACTGAAATTGGCAAGAGCATGAAGAAGATATTTATTCACAATCCCTTTTTCCGCATGCTGGCGCCACCTGTATTTGGTGTGTTTGCCTATCTCATTATTCTTCTGATCAACAATAACGTAGCCCAAATCGCAACGCTTGCTAGCAACCAGGAAGTATATGTCAGCATTGTCTTGAGTCTGATTTCATTTGAGTCGATGCGGTTGACAATTGTTTTGTTGAGTAAGTTTTCAAAAAGTGCTTCGAACCCCATCGCCATTCAAGTGGCAGCCACTACATTGGTGAGCGTGGCGATGGTGCTATTGGCCATCTCGCAGTATTACCAATGGGTCATCGGGTTCGATATCAGTCAACGGGAGCTGTGGATCTTCGGAATTATTTTCGTGCTAACGGCTCTACTGTACAATGCACTGTATGTGGGCAATCAATACCTTCATTTTGAAAACACGCTTCGGATAGAACAAGAGCATAAATTGCGCGAGAGTCTGGAGTCTGAGTTTTTATCCTTTCGCCAGGATATTAACCCTGACCTATTGTACGATAGCTTGGAAGAATTGATTTTGTGTATCCATAAAAAGACAGACACGGCAGAAGAGTTAATTGACAGCCTGGCCGCTCTGTATCGTTACCAATTGATTCACCGACAAAAAGAGTTTGTGAAACTATCTGAAGAGATTCATGCCATTCAACACCAAATCCGATTGGCCAACCAAAAACATAAAAATGCTATTCGCTGGGTCGACAAAATGGAAAACGCTGATCGCGTTGAATTAATGCCGGGCGCATTGATTACCGCCATCGACAGCGTGCTTCGAAATACGCTCATTTCATCGGATGCGCCACTTACACTCACGCTTTCACAAGAAGACGAAGAGTATTTTGTACTACACCATGAACTGAACGACAAACTCCAACTTCATCCGGATAGCCTGGAAGCTTTTCAGCGTCTGCAGAGATCCTATTCTGTTTATAGTGACCGCCCTTTTGTACAAGTGAAGGCAGGGCGAGAAAATTATATTAAATTTCCGATGATCACGGTAGATCATTCTATTTCTGAAACCGCATGAGCTTATCGCTAAACATATTGATTGTAGAAGACGAAACCCCAGCGGCCGAAAAGTTGGAGCGTTATCTTCAACGATACAGTACGGATATTAAAGTAAAGGCTGTGTGCGACTCTGTAGAAAATTCCATTGCTTGGCTAAAAGAAAATCAATCATCCATCGATTTGGTTTTTATGGACATTCAACTGAAGGATGGCTTGAGCTTCAATATCTTTAAAGAAGTAGCGGTTCAAAAACCGGTTATTTTTGTAACGGCCTACAATGAATATGCACTAGAGGCTTTTAAAGTAAATAGCATTGATTACCTGCTAAAACCGGTTACGTTCACTGATCTCAGTGCCAGCCTGCAAAAATTTGAGAACCTGCGTGCGCAGATGGCAACTACGGAAGCCAAACAAGAGAAAATAAAATCGTTAGCGGAAAGCAGCACCGTTAAAACGTACAAAGAACGCTTTATGGTAAAAGTTGGCGACCACATTCGATCGATTACGATTGATCAGGTACTTTTCTTCTTTGCAGATGGAAGAGACGTTTACCTGGTGACGACCCAACTTAGAAAATTCATCATCGATTTTACGTTGGAGGCACTGGAAGAAGTATTGCATCCAAAAAATTTCTTTCGGGTGAACCGTTCATATATTGTGCACATCCCCTTCATTCAAGATGTGGTGATGTATTCAAACAGTCGTTTAAAAATATCTACGCAACCTGCCTGGGACAAAGAAATCATTGTGAGCCGCGAAAACGTGAGCGAGTTCAAAGACTGGTTTGATGGTGTGCATTAGCTGGGGATATAATAAAATGCATTGTCACGCAAAGGCGCAGAGGCGCAAAGTTTGGCCACCTTTCACTTCAAGTTTTTATCGACTTTGCGTGGACGTTACATGAAAGTTCTCAAACCTCTCTACATTCTCTTTCGTCTTTGCGCCTTCGCGTGAAATTTTTCAAAAATGGGTGTAATTTTGATTTCACCACTATTTGCAATGCAAATGTTACCTTTAAATCTACTATTCAAATTTTCGAGCATTTAACAATAAGTCTATTCCCTTCATATGAAAAGAAAACTGCTGTACATTTTCTTTAGCGCGATGGGTACCATACTCGCCCTAAAGGTCCTGAACATGCTATACACTGCGGGTGTCTTTAAAACACTTACCCCGCATTTACAGGGAACCATCAAAACCATTTACACCACCATGCCCGGCACTGAAGACATGGATGTAGATTATCAAAAAGGTTTGCTATTTATTTCGTCTAATGATCGATGGGAACAATTAAAAGGGAACCCGGTTGAAGGGGGAATCTATTTGCTACAACTTGATTCCGGTATTGTTCCCAGAAAATTGCCTACCACATACAAAGGTATATTCCGCCCGCATGGCATTTCATTTTTCTCAAAAGCAGGTGGCGATTATTTATTCGTGGTAAATCATCCAAGCAATGACGAAAACTATGTAGAGCTTTTTCAATTCAGGAATGACAGCTTGTTTCATCAAAAATCATTCTCCGATCCCTCCATGTGTTGCCCCAATGATGTGGTGGGCGTAGACACCGACAAGTTCTATGTTACCAATGATCACGGTACAAAAAAAGGAAAAATGCGCATGGTGGAAGATTATCTACGAATTCCTTGGTCCTATCTGCTTTACTATGACGGAGCACAATTTAAGAAAGCCTACGAAGGGTTGACGTATGGAAATGGGTTGAACGTTTCAAATGACGGAAGCAAATTGTACGTGACGCATACCACCGGAAGAGAATTGCTCACTTTTAGTAGAAACAAAGAAACGGGTGAATTGAAATTAATCGACAAATTGAATCTTCAATCGGGTCTTGATAATATTCATGTCGATGATGATGATAATCTATGGATTGCCTCTCACCCGAAAATGTTAAAATTCATTGGGCATGCCAAAGATTCAATCAATAAATCTCCGTCTCAAGTGTTCAAACTAACTCCATCAACAAACACCAACTTTCTGGTAGAAGAAGTGTATTTGAATGAAGGCGAGCAACTTTCCGGATCGAGTGTTGCCGTTCAATACAAAAATGAGTTACTGGTAGGAGTCGTATTTGATCATAAAGTTCTGCGAGCCACATTAACAAAGAAGCCCTGAGCAATTGCCCAAGGCTTCTTTCATAACAGCAATCCTATCAATTCTACATATCCTTTTTTGCGAGCGGTGGAATTATACCCATGTTATACCACGTAAAAGCGTACTGATCAGCTGTTCCTTCTATCGCCTTCGATAAATTGGACGAACCGTGCCCTGATTTCGTTTCAATGCGAATCAGAACCGGATTATCACCCACATGATTTTCTTGTAGTACAGCAGCAAATTTAAATGAGTGAGCTGGAACAACCCGATCATCGTGATCCGCTGTTGTTACCATCGTAGCGGGGTAAGATGTATTCGGCTTTAAAGCGTGTACCGGTGAATATTTTTGCAAGTACTCAAACATTTCTTTGGAATCATCAGCAGTACCGTAGTCATAGGCCCATCCTGCACCTGCTGTAAATTTATGATAGCGCAGCATATCCATTACACCCACGGCAGGTAACGCGACTTTCATCAAATCAGGCCGTTGTGCCATCGTTGCTCCAACCAACAGACCTCCGTTAGATCCACCTGAAATCGCTAAGTATTGATTAGAGGTATATTTCTCTGCAATCAAGTATTCTCCGGCTGCAATAAAGTCATCAAACACATTCTGCTTATTCATTTTGGTACCAGCCAGATGCCACTTCTCTCCATATTCGCCACCGCCACGCAAATTGGGCTGTGCATAAACCCCACCGTTCTCTAACCAAACAATACGAGATGTATTGAAAGAAGGCGTAAGGCTAATGCCGAACCCACCGTAAGCATAAAGCATTGTTGGATTTTTGCCATTCAACTCCAACCCTTTCTTATGCACAATAAACATCGGCACCTTTGTTCCATCTTTGCTGGTATAAAATACTTGCTTGGTCTCATAGTCCTCAGGGTTGAAATCAACTTTTGGCTTTTCATAGAGTGTTGACTTACCTGATGCAATATCGTATTTAAAAATAGAAGAAGGATAGGTAAACGAAGTGAAGGTATAGTAAATCTGTTTGTCTGCGACTTTACCCCCAAACCCTCCAGCTGTTCCAATACCCGGTAATTCTACTTCTCTTTCCAGTTTTCCTGCAAAGTCAAATTGCTTAATCAATGTCTTTGCATCTTTCAAATAATTCACAAACATTTTTTTGTTCGCAGTGCCTACACCCTGCATTGCATTGTCAGTTTCGGGTACCAGATCTTTCCAGTTTTCTATTCCAGGCTTTGCAAAGTCAACCGATACAATTTTGTTGTTGGGAGCATTCAGATTCGTCTGGATGATTAGGCGCGAACCATCATTGTCTACCAGATTATGATCATTGTCAAAATTGCCAACTACGGTCACTAATTTTCCTTTAGGATCCTTTAAGTCTTGAACGTATAATTCGTTTCCAGTTGTGCTGGTGGAAGCAGACACAATTAAAAAACGTTCATCTTCTGTTAACCCTGCGCCTACATATCTGCGAGGCGTTTTCTCTCCACCAAAAATCAACTGATCTGTACTTTGCTTGGTGGCCAGTTTATGAAAATATAATTTATGAAATTGTGTCTTCGCAGAGAGTTCGCTGCCTTTTGGCTTATCGTAACTGCTATAATAAAATCCTTCGTTGCCCTTCCAGGCAAGTCCACTAAACTTTACATCCCGCAAGGTGTCTTCGACTACCGTTTTATCGGTCGTCTTTATGACGATCACTTTTCTCCAATCAGAACCGCCTTCCGAAATTTGGTAGGCAGCTAAAGAGCCGTCTTTTGAAAAAGATATTCCCGCCATCGAGGTGGTTCCGTCTTTCGAAAAAGTATTAGGGTCTAAAAATAATTCAGGTGTTCCGTCTTCGCCCTTCTCACGGTATAAGGCACTTTGATTTTGGAGTCCGTCATTCTTGTAGAAGTAATAGAAATCACCTTCTTTAAAAGGCGCGCTGAGTCGTTCGTAGTTATAGAGTGCCTCCAACCTTTTTTTGATTGTCGCTCGGTAGGGAATCTTATCTAGAAACCCAAAGGTGATTTCGTTTTGAGCTTTGACCCAATCGCCTGTCGCCTTGGCCGTATCGTTCTCCAACCACCGATAGGGATCATTGACGGGCGTCCCAAATAATGTGTCGATCGTATTGATTTTTTCAGTTGGTGGATACTTCATGAGTGAAACTTTTTCTTTGGGTGACGAACAACCTGCTAGTAAACCGGTTGCGATGAGCAAAATGGAGATTTTATGCATGGCTTTTAATTTTGAAACTACAAGTTAACAATTGGTTGCTATCGGGCAATTGACTTTATTACCAATGATAAATATCAAGTATGAAAGCCCAAAAAACTCTGCTAATCGGAAACATCGTTGCGCTAGCCGCTGTGCTGACTGTTAACGCCTTGGCCAACATTCTGCCGATTAACGGGATGAATACCGGTCAAATCTCCAATTTATATCCAAGCTTATTCACCCCGGCTGGCTTTACTTTTTCCATCTGGAGCATTATCTACTTACTATTGATTGCATTTGCGGTTGGTCAATTTGTAATCAAAGACAAACCGTATTTCAAAGAACTCTCGCTTTGGTTTCTGCTTTCCTGCCTGGCCAATGCCAGCTGGATTTTGGTGTGGCATTATTTATTTACAGCTGCTTCGGTAGTGTTTATGTTGATCTTGTTGTACTCGCTGACGCGGATTTTTCTGCTCCTACAAAGTAATGAGTTTACCAAAACCGAATGGCTAGTGATAAAACTACCCTTTCTATTTTATCTCTCTTGGATTTGTGTGGCCACCATTGCCAATATCTCGACATTATTGATCTCTTTGAATTGGCACGGAGGATTCTTGACAGAAGAATACTGGACGGTTGCTATGATCTGCATCGCTACTTTACTGGGATTGTATATCGCCTTTACATTTAAAGAACCGGCATTTCTCCTTGTGCTAATGTGGGCCTTCTTTGGCATTTACAGCCGCTGGGCAGAAACCGATTATGAATTGATTTCTAATGCAGCCAGAATTGCTGCGATTACACTAGCCGGTGTGTTTGGCAAGCTAATAGTGGATAGCAGGAAGACTTCAAAGGTTTGAACTCCAAAAAGTTGATTCAGAACACAACTAGCTGTTTACCGCTTCGTCCATATCTTTCAATTGAATGGCCAGCGCATGGGTGGATAGATAGATTTCGCGCAGTGACATTCCTAACGAAATGAGAAGTGAAATTAACGAACCGCTAAATATGAATTTGGCAATTAGCACTTCTCCATAGAACAGCGAAAACATACAAAGCACGCTCAAGAACAAAGCAAAAATGCTGAACATTTGCATGTTGCGAATAAGGTGAACCCGAATGCGAAGACTTTTTATTTGATCGACAATTCTTTTGTCGTGATCATCTCTGTACTGTGCTGCGAGCTTTCGGATCAGGCCCGCTACTGCCAAAAATCGATTGGTGTAGGCCAATAAAACTAACGAGACAGTTGGGAAAAGTAATGCTGGGGTCGTGAGGGTAAGTTCCATTCTAGATCCCGGTGCTACTCATTGCCATCGTCTTTGAAATACTTATCCTCATCAAAATCCTTGGGGTCTTTTTTGATAATAGGGCCAATTTCCAAAATCTTAAATTCTGTTCTTCTGTTTCGTTGCCTTCCTTCTGGATTGTCTGTACCATCGGGGTTGGTGTTCCTTGCAATAGGTTTAGACTCACCATAGCCTTTCGCCACCAGTCGCTCAGTAGCGATGCCTTTACGAATTAGGTAGTTCACAGTGGATTCTGCTCGTCTCTGTGATAACTCAATATTGTACACTTCTGAAGCCACGCTGTCGGTGTGCGAGCCCATTTCTATTTTTATCTCTGGATTATCGTTCAAAAGTTCAACCAATTTATCGAGTTCCTTGGCGGCATCTGTTCTGATGTCGGCCATATTGTATTCGAAATAAATATTCTTCAATACGAAGATTTTGTTTTTCTCTAGCCTATCCAGGACTAGGAGAGTATCCAGCGTTACATTTGTCACTAATTCTTTGAGTGACTCAAGCGGTATTGATTTACCAATGGTCGTATAGGGTTGTCGCTTGATGATATATCCATCGTGATCACCCAACAATACGTAGTTTTCATTTTCATACACACGAAACAAAAACTTACCATCGTTACCAGTAACAAATTCCTGCATCACGTCTCCCCCCTGATCTAGCAAACTTACTTTCGTGTCAGCTAAAATTTCCCGAGTGCTGTCCTTTCGCATGTTGTAGGTGATACCTTGTAAAGAGTAATTAACCACCTTTAGATTAGGGTCATCGTTTACAAACGTATACACATCATCATCTCCCTTGCCGCCTTCGCGGTTGGATGTAAAGAACCCGCGATCGGGTTTAAATAAATATATTCCAAAGTCATCGCTGGTCGAGTTCATTGGCTGACCCAAATTCTCTATCTGTGTTTTGCCATTTGCCCGGTTGACAACAAAGACGTCCAGCATACCGTAGCCAGGATGTCCATCGGAAGAGAAATAAAGTCTGCTATTATCGGCCATATAGGGGAAGGTATCATCACCGGCAGTGTTAATGTCGGGTCCCAGATTTTTTATCTTACCAAAACGGCCACGACTATCCATTTGAGCTGAATAGATATCCAAACCGCCATAACCTCCTTTGCGGTTAGATGAAAAGTAAAGTGTTCTTCCATCAGGGCTTAGCGCAGGAGTCGATTCCCAGCTGTTTGGCTGATTGATATTGATCGGAACTGGTTCACCCCATTGTCCGTTGCGAAAACGTGAAAGATAGAGGTCAACATCACTGGCACCCTTTCGCTTGCCGGTATTACCTCTTGCAAAAATCATTAACTTCCCGTCTGGAGTAAATGTTATACATCCTGTGTTCACATCAGAGGCGTTAATCAATTTTGGCAAGGGCTTTAGCGTATTTAACTCCACATTAGCTCCCTTCGTGTCTACCTGATAAATGTCGGTGAAGGGCGTGCCTGAGGCTTCGTAGATACGCGCATTTGATCGGGATGACGCGAAGTACAAAACGCCATTGGAATAGGCGGGTGCATATTCTGCAAAACGGGTGTTCAACGATTCCAATTCCTTCACCCTATAATAACTCTTCTTCTCCGAAAGTTTGTCGAGGTATTGTAACCCTTCCAACTCTTTGCGCGCCCGATCCTTTATTTTCTCATCTTCTGAAGACGATTCCAATTCATCGAGTGTTTTTTTTGCCTCCTCGTATTTTGCGTTGGCCTGAAGTGCTTTCGCATAGTAAAGGAGAACCGAGTCTTTCACAATCCCCGGACCGCCCGCCTTGGCATAATAGGGTTCAGATTCTTTGATTCGATTGGAAAGCCGATACGATTCTGCCACAAAATAATTTGCCTTGCCATTTTTTGGTTGCCGGGCAAGCACTCCCTTGTAATACTTAATTACCTTTTCATACTTGGCGTATTTGAATGCCGTCTTCACCTTTTTCTCTGGACTGCAAGAAAAAAGAAGCAGAAGTAAAATACCAGTGCAAAAACTTACTTTCATCTGAAATATAGGCTTACGAAAACCTGCACGAAATTACGAAATTAAACGTCTATACGGTTAACGATGATTTCGGTAAATATTTTACCAGCCATGACTTTTCTACCGGAATTTCCCACTGTTTTTCGAAGTCTGCTTTGGTAGCCACTAAATTGTTGAAGGTTCTAGTTGCACCGTTCAATTGACCGCTTTCAAAAAGGCTCTTAAGTTCCAATCTTGGAAACAACTTGACCTCACTATTTAAAAGGAAGGCAACTTGAGAAGAGTCCAAAAAATCAACACCTAATTCCGAATGATAGCCTTTCAAAATACGCACAGATCCATCGATGGAACAACCACTGGCGCTGTGCACACCCTCATCCACGCCTACTATGAGGAACTGGTTGTATTCGATCTTAAACGAAGAATGTAAGGCCTGTCCATGGGCCTCCCATTGTTTGCAGAATGCTTGTTGACTGCTGCATACTTCTTCAGCTTCTGCGTCAGTTAATTTACGGCTGGCTTGGTAGACCCAAATTCGAGCATGATCTGGAAGTGAGTGGAATGGGACGTACATCTTGTGTTTGTATAATTTATAAACCCTGTGCCTCTGCAATAAGTTCGGCTAGATCCTTCACGGTTACACCACTCTCTTTTTCTTTGTTCTTCACGCCATCGGTCATCATCGTCATACAAAACGGGCAAGCAACTGCAATGGTTGTTGCCCCGGTTGACAGCGCGTCTTCCGTGCGGGCAACATTGATGTCCTTTTTGCCTTTCTCTGGCTCTTTGAACATTTGGGCGCCACCGGCACCACAACATAATCCTGTGGTACGGCACTTTTTCATTTCTACTAAATCCGCATCGAGCGCCTCAAGCACACTTCGTGGCGCTTCGTAAATATTGTTAGCTCTCCCCAGATAACATGAATCATGGTAGGTTATTTTCCTTCCTTTAAAAGAACCGCCTTCAGACAACTTTATTTTTCCATCGTTAATTAGTTGCTGCAGAAAAGTAGAGTGATGGATTACTTCATAGTTACCACCTAATTCTGGGTATTCATTCTTGATGGTGTTAAAACAATGAGGGCAGGCAGTCACAATTTTTTTTACTTGATAGCCATTCAATACTTGAATATTGCTCATCGCCTGCATCTGAAAAAGGAATTCGTTACCCGCTCTGCGGGCTGGGTCACCCGTGCATGTTTCCTCTGTTCCTAGAACCGCAAACTTCACTCCAACTGAATTCAAAATCTTTACGAATGCCTTTGTCACTCGCTTGGCGCGATCGTCAAACGATCCGGCACAGCCCACCCAAAATAATACTTCGGGGCTTTCGCCTTTTGCGGTGAGTTCGGCCATTGTAGGGACATTCATTCTGCGGTTGAATTAGATGATGAATACTTATTTCTCAATTGTCAAATTACTTTTCGTCTTTCGCCCAGTTGAATCGGTCGCTTGGAGAAAATTTCCATGGCGCAAAACTGGTTTCAATATTTTGAAACATGCTGTTCCATTGAGCCGGTGCCCCCGATTCTTCCATCGAAACATACCTCCTCAACTCCAAAATAATCTCCAATGGATTAATCAAAACGGGGCATGCTTCAACACAAGCATTGCAGCTCGTGCACGCATTGATTTCTTCTTTCGTGATGTAGTCACCCAACAGTGATTTACCATCTTGCAAGCCCGAGCCACCGACTGCTACGCTCGTTCCAACTTCTTCCATCCGATCGCGGGTGTCCATCATTATTTTACGTGGTGATAACTTCTTACCCGTCAAATTTGCAGGGCACTCTGACGTGCATCGACCGCATTCGGTGCAGGCGTAAGCGGCAATCAAATTATGTTGCGTTAGATCATTCACATCTTTTGCTCCAAATCGTCCTGGAGTAGCCTGGGCCGGTGGAGCTTCTGTTGTAAGACCAAGCATTGACTTCACTTCGTTGGTAACAACCGGCATATTATTGATATGCCCTTTTGGCTCCAACTTAGCAACGTAGGTATTGACAAATGCTAAAAAAATATGAAGGTGTTTTGAATAGGTTACATACAGCGTAAACCCTAAAATGCCAACAATGTGAAACCACCAAGCAAAGCGCTCAATAAAAACAAGTGTTTTGGTATTGAAACCTTGGAATGCAGGCATCAAATAAGAACTAAAAAAGAGTGAGCCGGTCGAAACATAGTGGTCGTTACGGGTTTGTAGTAATTGATCCGTTGCATTCATGGTCAGTATTGCCACCATTAAAACGATCTCAATTGTCAAAATCAAATTGGCATCTAACCTCGGCCACTGGGTCATTTCAGCGGACTGAAAACGTTCAATTTTCATGACATTTCTTCGAACTAGAAATACCACGCAGGCGAGCAAAACAGCAACGGCTAAAAACTCGAAAATATTCATCAAGACATTGTAACCCCCCCCTAAGTAAGGGGCGAAAACGCGGTGTGTACCGAAAATACCGTCAATAACAAATTCGAGTACCTCCAAATTGATGATCAAAAAGCCGGCATAAATGAGAAAATGAAAAAAAGCAGGAACAAATCGTTTAAACATCTTCCGCTGACCAAACGCAACCAAAAGAACATTTTTTACTCTTTCTGAAGTGGGGCCGCTCACTTTTTGTTCCTTGCCCAATTCAATGTTCGAACGAATCCGAAGAACTCGCTTCCGGATGAAAAATCCGGCTATACCTAATACAACCAAAAAGAGAATTTGCTGAAGTACCACCATGTTCCAAACTTAGGAATTCAATCTCATTGGGGCAATTTAGGCCACACCGAGAATGATAAATAATTTTTGTTGTTTAACCGTTTAAGCAAACGACAGGTTTTCAAATTGACATAATTCTATTACTTTTGTCGCCCCAGACGGAAGGACTGGGTCAATTATTAAGGTGACGTAGCTCAGTTGGTAGAGCAAAGGACTGAAAATCCTTGTGTCGGGGGTTCAATTCCCTCCGTCACCACAATCCTGACGAGGTAAAGCCCCGTCAGGATTTTTTGTTTAATGCCGTATGGTCGTCAGAACGCATTCCTACCCAGAGGTAGTAAAGGCAATGAAATTAAGCTAATTCACTAGCTTTATTACACGACCATTAGCCATTGGCTATTGATAAGGCTGCAATGTAGCTAGTTGTCCAGGCTGCCTGAAAATTAAATCCACCGGTTTCGCCATCCAGGTTTAAAACTTCTCCGGCAAAGTACAGTCCGGGCATTTTTTTGCTCTGCATCGTTTCCAACTCAATTTCATCCAGATTGACACCTCCGCACGTTACAAATTCCTCCTTAAAAGTAGTTTTGCCTTTAATGTGAAAGGGGCAGCGAATTAAATACTCGATCAGTTTATTGATATCCCTGTTGGAGGCATCACCCCACAACTTCATTTTATCAATCTCCGATAACTCAGCGAGACGTTCCCACAATCTCTGAGGTAGTGCAAAAAAAGGGTTGGTATGGATTTTTTGTTTCCCATGTTCTGATTTATGAGTTTGAAAAATAGTTCTGACTTCTTCTTCACCGAGTTTGCCAGTCCAATTGACAAGTACTGTAAACGTGTAATTCTGTTGATGAAGATATTCTGCAGCCCACGCAGACAGTTTTATAACAGCGGGGCCGCTGAGTCCCCAATGCGTAATCAATACGGGACCCCGCTCGCTCAATTTTGTCGAGGCGATCTTGACTTCGGCATCAACCACCGCAATGCCCATGAGATCCGTAAACTTTTTGTCGACATCATTGAAAGTAAACAAGGAAGGGATCAATGGTTCAATAGTATGACCTAATTTCTCAATCCATTGGTAGTGCGAAGTCTGTGGATGTCCACCCATTGCGATCAATACTTTTCGAGCGTGATACATCTGATCGTGCGTAGCCGAAACTAAAAAATGATCTTTTTCCCAACTGAGTTTTTCTACACCGCAATTCGTTTTTATTTGTATGTTGAATTTCTTGACTTCTGAAAGAAAGCAGTCGATGATCGTTTGAGAGTTGTCGGATACAGGAAACATTCGCCCGTCCTCTTCTGTTTTCAAATGAATACCTAACTTCTCAAACCAACCAACGGTGTTTTTTGCGTCAAATGTTCGGAACAACTTTTTCAACTGCTTTTGCCCACGAGGATAGTGCTGTGATAGAGGCGTGGGTTCAAAACAATGATGAGTAACATTACAACGGCCTCCTCCTGAAATTTTTACTTTTGATAAAAGTTTTGGAGATTTTTCGAGAATAAGGATTTTCAGGTTAGGGTTTTGTTGTGCAGTATTGATTGCCGCGAAGAAACCAGCCGCTCCTCCGCCTATTACTACCAAATCGAATGTTTTGTGACTAGACAATTTAGTCGCTCAATTAATAGAAACCTGACTTGTCAAAAATCCAAAACTACCTGATTCCTTAAGATATCATCTAGTGTATCTCGCTTTCGGATCAGTTGAGCTTTGCCATCAAGCACTAATACTTCTGCAGGACGGAATCGTGAATTATAATTTGAAGCCATCGAATATCCATAAGCACCAGCATTTTTTAGCACCAGCAAATCACCTTCTCGCACTTCATTCATTTTGCGGTCGGCACCAAAGGTGTCGGTTTCACAAATGTTCCCAACGACAGTATACACTTTCTGCTGGCCATTGGGATTGGAAGTGTTTACGATGTCATGGTAGGCGTCATACATCATTGGCCGGATGAGATGATTAAGGCCTGAGTTCACACCTACAAACGTTACAGAGGGCGTTGATTTTACTACGTTCGCATTTACGAACAGGTAGCCGGCCTCGCTTACTAGATACTTTCCAGGCTCAATCCACAGTTCTAATTGTTTGCCATAGCTATGATAGAATTCTTTAAAGGCTTTGCCCAATTTTAAACCCAAATCATATACGTTCGTTACCATATCCCCTTCTTTGTAAGCGACCTTAAAGCCACTTCCGAAGTCGATAAATTTTAATGCTGAAAAATCGCGGGCAACGCCAAAAAGAATTTCAGCCATCTTCAAAAACACCTCTGTTTCGGTAATCTCCGATCCTGTGTGGATGTGCAAGCCATTAACCGTGATAGTATATTGTTGAACCAACTGCATGATTTGAGGCAATTGGTAAACCGAGATTCCAAATTTTGAATTGCCGTGTCCGGTAGAAATCTTATAGTTTCCTCCGGCTAAAATATGCGGATTAAGCCGAATACAACAGGGATAAGTTCTCCCGTATTTTTTACCAAATTTCTCCAGAACTGAAAGATTGTCCAGATTGATATTTAATCCCAAGTCAACTCCGGCAACGATCTCTTCGAAGTCTACGCAGTTTGGGGTGAACATGATTTCTTCCTGGCTGAATCCGGCACCCAAGGCAATATGTGCCTCTTGAAGTGATACCACGTCCACTCCTGCTCCGTGTTTTTTCAATAATTTCAAGATTGAAATATTCGTGAGCGCCTTGGCTGCATATTTTACTTTTACCTGATTCTCGGAAAAAGCATTTTTTAAACTCTGTAACTGTTGGATGATCTTCTTTCCATCGTAAACATACAAGGGGGTGCCAAATTCTTTACAAATCTCGGACACATCCAGCCCCTGAATCTGATATTGATTATTGACTAACTCCATGCATAAATTTAAAGCGCAAATATACTCTGTTTGCTTGTATAAGCAGGGGCGTTTTTTGCGTTATCTTGCAGCATGGATTTGTTCTTTCGTAAGTCGGGAATTGGTGAGCCTCTGGTTATTTTACATGGCCTGTTTGGTTCCTCCGACAATTGGTTTTCCTTATCAAAGGTTTTTGCGGAGTCTTTCTGTGTGTACACCATTGATCAACGAAATCATGGGCAGTCTCCGCAGAGTGAAGACTTCAATTATCAGATACTAGCAGAAGATCTTGAACAATTTCTAGTAAAACACTCCCTCAAAAATCCCATTGTGATTGGCCACTCAATGGGCGGCAAAACTGCCATGAACCTAGCCATCAAAAATCCGAAAGCCATCGGCAAACTTATTGTGGTAGATATTGCTCCCAAGGCATACCCCATACACCATGATCATATCTTAGAAGGTTTGACTTCCATTCCGATGTCAACGCTTTCATCTAGGACAGAAGCAGATCAGATTCTTTCCAAATACGTGCCAGAGCCAGACGTTCGTCAATTTTTGCTCAAAAATTTATCTCGCAATGGGGAAGGTAAATTTGAATGGAAAATTAACTTGGCGTCTATTCAAAACCATATCGAAGAAATTGGAATGGGCATGCAATACAAAGGAGTTTTTGAAAAGCCTACCCTATTCATCAATGGTGCCCGATCAAACTACTTTAAGGCTGGAGATGACGTATTGATTAAAACGCTTTTCCCGGCTGCACAAATTGCTACCATTGATGCCAGCCATTGGGTTCAAGCTGAGAAGCCCGAAGAATTTGTTCAAGTCGCCTTAAATTTTTTGAAGAATTAGCACCGTCCCTTACCATATTGCCAAACTGTATTTGATACCTAATGTGATTTCAGAGGGAACTCAATTCGAAGTAATTCCTCCTCATGTAATAAAGGCATTAAAGTCCATCTCCCATTTTTTAGTGGAAGATGTGCGCACAGCTAGGAGATACTTAAGCAGCCTGAAAATTTATGATTCCATTGATCGGCTCCATTTTGAGGTGCTAAACAAAGACACCAAAGAAACAGAACTGGCTGAAATGATGAAGCCATTGTTGTCGGGCAATTACATGGGCATTATTTCCGAGTCTGGCTGCCCCGGGGTTGCCGACCCGGGAGCAAAGGCCGTGGCGTTTGCACACCAAAGAAATATTCAAGTAATTCCGTTGGTGGGTCCCTCCTCTATTTTGCTGGGGCTGATGGCTTCGGGTCTTAACGGTCAAAAATTCGCTTTTCATGGGTATTTGCCTATCGATGGTAAAGAGGCCATTAAGACAATTAAAGATCTTGAACGCGAATCGAAACAAAAACAGCAAACACAGATTTTCATCGAAACGCCCTTTAGAAATAATCAAGTTCTAGATCACTTCCTGAATTCGCTTGATCCAGATACTCAGCTTACGATTGCGATCGATATAGCCGGGGACAAAGAGAATATCCGAACTAAATCTGTACTTGACTGGAAGGCCTTTAAGCCGACCCTGCCAAAAGCACCCTCTATTTTCTTGTTTGGCCAAACGATTTGAAAGGGAGGTCAACTCTCCGATAATCAAATTAATTCCTATTTTTGCGGCTCATAAAAAACAAACCAAAAATGGCTTATTTATTCACTTCCGAATCAGTTTCCGAAGGGCATCCCGACAAAGTTGCTGATCAAATTTCAGACGCGCTGATTGACTATTTTCTTGCCTATGATGCCAACTCCAAAGTAGCCTGCGAAACATTGGTAACCACAGGTCAGGTTGTATTAGCTGGCGAAGTAAAGTCAGAGGCATATCTGGATGTACAAGACATAGCGCGCGAAGTGATTCGCAAAATAGGTTATACTAAGAGTGAATACATGTTCGAGGCGAACAGCTGCGGAATTTTTTCGGCCATTCACGAACAATCTGCCGACATCAACCAAGGTGTTGAACGCAAGAAAAAAGAAGATCAGGGTGCCGGGGATCAAGGTATGATGTTCGGTTATGCCACCAACGAGACAGACAACTTTATGCCACTTCCCCTAGAACTGGCTCATCTATTGTTGCGCGAGCTTGCTGTTATTCGCAGAGAGGGGAAAGTAATGACTTACTTACGACCTGATGCAAAGTCGCAAGTTACCATCGAGTATAGCGATGACAATAAGCCTCAACGTATTGATGCAATCGTTATTTCTACTCAGCACGATGACTTTGCAAAAGATGCCATTATGCTGAAAAAGATCAAGGATGACATGATCAACATTCTTGTTCCGCGCATCATGAAGAAGTTGCCTAAGCGCGTACAAAATCTTTTCAACACCGATATCAAGTATTTCATTAACCCTACTGGAAAATTCGTAATTGGCGGGCCACACGGAGACACTGGCTTAACGGGTAGAAAAATTATTGTAGATACCTACGGAGGCAAAGGAGCTCATGGTGGAGGTGCATTTTCCGGAAAAGATCCGAGCAAAGTCGATCGTTCGGCAGCTTATGCAACTCGCCACATTGCTAAGAATTTAGTAGCCGCAGGTGTTTGTGATGAAGTGCTAGTTCAAGTTGCTTATGCGATTGGTGTAGCAAAGCCGGTAGGTTTGTATGTAAACACACATGGAACCGCCAAGGTAAATATGACCGATGGAGAGATTGCTAAAAAAATAGAAAAGGTATTTGATATGCGTCCTTACTTTATTGAAGAGCGCTTTAAGTTAAGAACTCCAATCTATTCTGAAACTGCGGCATATGGCCACATGGGGCGTGAGTCGAAAGTAGTTGAGAAGATTTTCAACAAAGGAAAAAAATCAGAGAAGCGTGTTAAGGTTGAGCTTTTCCCTTGGGAAAAATTGGACTATGTGGAGCAACTCAAAAAGGCATTCAAAATATAGAAAGCTCGATTGTCAAAAAAAGGGGACTCAAATTTGAGCCCCCTTTTTTTATACGGTCATTATTTCCGCTTCCTTTTTTCGTAGGAAGGCATCAATCTTTAGCATGAAGTCATCGGTTAGTTTCTGAACCGTCTCTTCTGCATTCTTTACATCGTCTTCCGAAACCCCCTTTATCTTTTTTAAACTTTCATTCGTCTCTTTACGGATACTTCGAATGCTAACTTTACCCTGCTCGCATTCGTGGCTCACTTGTTTTACCAATTGCTTGCGTCTCTCCTCCGTAAGCATGGGTATATTGATAATTACTTGCTGCCCGTCATTTTGAGGGGTCAGGCCCAGATTTGCATTAATGATAGCCTTCTCAATTTCCTGGATCAATCCCTTTTCCCATGGCCGTATGAATAGTGTTCGGGCGTCAGGAGTGGTGATAGATGAAACCTGGCTAAGAGGACTCATCGCACCGTAGTAGGATACCAATAAACCGTCAAGCATTGACGGATTTGCTTTACCCGCTCTTATTTTACTCAATTCGAGTGAGAGGTGATTGAGTGCCTTGTTCATTTGATCCTTGGCCTCGTCTAAATAGAGTTCAATTTCTTCCATACGTCATTTTTGATTTAAGAATTATGATCTTAGATTTAGATAGGTCTTCTAATCATTTTCAAATCAATGAATTTTCAAATTAACTAATTAGTGTTCCCGCTTCTTCGCCTTGTGCTATCTTCAGAAGATTCCCTTTTTTGTTCATATCGAAAACAATGATGGGCAGTTTGTTTTCTTGACACAGCGTAAAGGCTGTCATATCCATGATATTCAAGTTCTTTTCATAAGCTTCTTGAAATGACAGTGTTTTGTAACGAACGGCATCCGGATATTTTTCGGGATCTTTTGTGTAGACACCATCTACTCTTGTTCCTTTCAGCACCACATCTGCCTGAATTTCAATCGCGCGTAGGCTTGCCGTTGAATCGGTAGTGAAATAAGGATTGCCGATGCCCGCTCCAAAAATTACAATTCTGTTTTTCTCGAGGTGACGAATGGCTCTTCTTCTAATAAAAGGCTCGCACACTTGCTCCATCTTGATACCGGCTAACAGCCTTGTATATAATCCGTGTCGTTCCAGTGCGCTCTGTAACGCCATTGCATTGATCACTGTGGCCAACATCCCCATGTAATCGCCTTGCACCCTATCAATTCCAAGAGCCTCGGCCTGACCGCCTCTGAAAATATTTCCTCCTCCTATCACAATCGCTATTTGCACCCCCTGATCTTTGAGTGCTTTGATCTCCTCCGAATACTGCTCGAGTACGGCTGGATCAATATTGCTGTTTTTAGAGCCCATTAAGGCCTCTCCACTCAATTTAAGAACAATGCGTTTGTATTTCATTTGTGTTTTGTAGGGGCTAAAACCTCGTAAATATGCATTGATTTTTAGAATTTCCCAGAGGGGTAAAATCAACTATTTTCTTTGCAGCCGGATCAATTGTTCTTTCCAGACAAGCTTACCTCGTTTGTTCTCCAGTTCTTTTCTAACCATAATATTTTCTGTAGCGCTTACAAACAACCTGGTCGTCACAGAATCAAATTCTACGGCATCATAAAACTGACGTTCGAACACAAAAACCGAATCAACCGAGAGGGTTGAAGTCAATTGCAAGCGAGGCAATATCTCACGAATGCACATTTGATATTTTCCTCTTTCATCTTCACCATCCCTGCAAAAACCTGGTTTATTCAATTCGAATAAATCATTATTTATGAAGAGCAAATTTCTCTTGCGATAGATGGAAACTACCTTAATAGCTCCTTCTAACTCTTTTTCGTTTTCGATCGAGGCCCATCCTTTCAGTTGATTGCCGGTAAACTTCTTGACGATAAGAGAGTACTCAATTGGCGCAGCCCCGGCACTTTCCCGCAAATAGGTTGCTTCTTGAAGGCCGATCACGCCTTTGCTGAGATAAATGAGTAAAAACGGAATAAAGAAAAATGAAAATAATAGGTAAGAAAAACCAACGAGACGATACCTCAACGTTAACCTGCCAAGCCCATTGGCTAGTCGCAAGGGTAAATCTTTCAGGTACGGAATCGGGAGAAAAATCAGCACGCCAATAAAGTTGAAAAGGAAATGAGCAATAGCTATACTGATTGCAGCATTGGAATTAAATGTAGCCGCAATAAACGCAGTGATGGTTGTTCCAATATTAGCACCTAAAATAAACGGCACTGCTGACTTTAACTTCACTACCTTTTTTGCAACCAGTGGAACAACCAACGAGGTGGTGACAGTGCTAGATCTGATGGCGGCTGTGGTGAGCAATCCCCAGGTAAATGATTTCAGTGTATTCTTAAAAAAGAAACGTTGAAATTTTTCTGGAGAGCCAAAACCTAAAATGTTTGTAATTACTTTCCTAAAAAAAAGAATCGATCCAAAGAGTAAGACAATGGAAAAAATTCCTAGCACAAAACCATTGCCGATGGTTTCCGTCAACAAAGAAATAATCCACTCAAACCGACCGCCCAAAAAGGAAAAATTCACATGAATGGTGCCGGAAGGCTCATGGAAAAAATTAGTGGCAATACTTTTCGACATCCCCGATAGAAATCCAAAATAATACTCAAGCGGAAAAAGAATTACGGTCGTTAGGATGTTGAAAAAATCATGGTAGGTTCCGGCTGCTACTGCGCGCCTGAATTCCTTTTTCTTGGTTATAAAACCCAAAGAAACAATGGTGCTGGTGATGGTCGTTCCAATGTTGGCGCCCATGATAATCGGGATAGCTGCTTGCAGTGAAATAGATCCGGATGCAACCAACGCCACGACCATCGAGGTGGTGGCCGAGCTGCTTTGGATAATGGCAGTTACCAGCAGCCCTATAAACAAACCAGTAAATGGATTTGAGGTTGCCAACAAAATGGTCTCTGTTGCAACCTTTCCCAACTGTTGCAACGATGCAATCATCAGGTCAAGGGAGAACAGGAAAACGAGCAAAGCGGCAAGAATATAGGCGGTATTTCGGAGGTAAATTTTCCAAGGGCGTGTCTCCCTATGGACTTGGTTTTCTTTAGGTGTGATTTCCTCCATGCTTATTGAGTAAATATAAGCAGTAGCGGAATAATACGTTAGATTGGTAAGTTTAATTTAATTTCTAAGCTGAGCTATCGCCATCCAAGCCATTAGCCCGGGGGCTATTTTTAAAGCATCCTCATCGATATCAAACGTTGGCGTATGAACATAAGACGTAATTCCTTTCGATTCGTTTCGAGTGCCAAGCCGATAAAATGACGCTGGGATAACCTGAGAATAATAGGCAAAATCTTCTGAACCCAGCGTCAAATCAATATCCACCACGTTTTCCCTCCCCACATATTCTTCGGCTGCGTGCTTAATTGATCTTGTCAACATTGGGTCATTTTCCAGGCAAGGATAGCCATGGTGAATATCCACCTCGCACTTCCCACCCATTCCTTCTGAAATGCTTTCTGCCATTTTTTTGATTTTTCGCAACCCTTCTTCACGCCAGCGTTCATCCAAAGCCCGGAATGTTCCAGCAATGTTTACCTCATCGGGAATGATATTAGTTGCTCCGTCTGCGGTGATCTTTCCAAATGTTAGTACAGTAGGATGTTTGGGGCTTGCATTTCTGCTGATGATTTGCTGCAATGCAATGATGATGTGGGAAGCTATAACTACCGGATCGATTGTTAACTCGGGTGTGGCACCATGTCCTCCTTTGCCCACCACGCGTAAATAAATTTCATCGCTGCTGGCCATATACTTCCCTTCGCGAAAGCCGATTTTACCAACCGGTAGTAGCGGAAACACATGCTGACCAAGAATGGCTGATGGCGCAGGATTTTCCAGTACACCCTCCTTAATCATGATAGAAGCGCCACCTGGATTCTTTTCTTCCCCTGGCTGAAAAAACAGCTTGACGGATCCTTCAAATTGATTTTTAATTTCATTCAATATTTTGGCAGTTCCAAGCAACGAGGCAGTATGCACATCGTGACCGCAGGCATGCATGACTCCTTTGTTGGTTGATTTGTAATCTTTGGAATTGATCTCTTGAATCGGTAACGCATCAATATCCGCGCGTAACGCGATGATCTTTTTAGTTGGATTTTTACCTTCAATAATAGCTACCACCCCGGTTCCTGCTATACCCTCATCAGCTTGTATCCCAAAAGAAAGAAGCTGCTTGGCTATAAACTTGGCAGTGTCATACTCTTGATAAGAAAGCTCGGGATAGGCGTGCAAATGCCTTCTAAAAGAGACTACCTCATTGGCATAAGCAGAAGAGTACTGTTGGATTTCTTTGAGAAGGGACATACAACAAAAGTAGACAAACGAAAAGCTATTTGATCATGATTCGTTCCGGCACTAATATCGCATTGGCAAAAACCCTCTTTAGCCGATATAGATCCTTTTGCGCTTCCAAACGGGTAAAATACTTGCCGACCGTTACTCTAAATTTGGGCTGCTGATATTGCACATTGGCTTTTAAATCCGGCATAAGCTCGGACATCTTCGTTTTTGTGTTTAATGCCTCATCCTTCTTCTGACCAGAATAAATTTGAATGGTATGGCCATCAACAAATTTTCTGGTGAGGTTGAATTTGTCAATGCTATCCAGTATGGCATCTACTTTTTCGTTCACAGCATATTGAGCGGGCATTGCCGATACTTGGCTCTTGACACGCTGACTATCCTTTGGGCTAGTCGTCTCCAAAATTACTTTCGGCCGAAGTGAGCTAAGGTCTTCATAGTACGGCTTTGTGGGTCGCTGCGCTTGGCAAGAGGTGATCCACAAAAAAAAGAAGATAGAAGTCAGAATGTGGAAGTCAGAAACGGAGATTCCAACTTCTGACTTCTGACTTTTGACTTCTATTTTTCTGTATCCTGTGTTCATTGCTCAATGACAATACATCTGCCCGCTTGAATATCTTCTTCAACTTTTTTGTATTTCACATTTTTTAACACGCGTCCATCGGGATATTGCACTGTCACCTTATCATTTCTGCCAGCTATCTTTTCCGACTTTACAGGCATTACCTTCTCCTCCGTCTTTTGTTGCTGAGGTTGTGTTCCTCCTCCTTGTAGTAAAGAACGTGATTCTTCTTTTTGTTCGCTTAGCCGCTGGCGCTTTTGCGCCCTCGCTTCCTGCACCTGGTCTGAATCTTGAACCGGAATGTCACCTTTCATTAAAAAGGAGGCTGTCTCTTCGTTCACCTTAGCAATAAATCGTTTGAATGCCTCAAACCCCTCGAACTTATAAATTAACAATGGATCTTTCTGTTCATAGACAGCGTTTTGCACTGACTGCTTTAGATCATCCATATCGCGTAAATGTTCCTTCCACTGCTGATCAATAATAGCCAGCGTGATCATTTTTTCCATCGCCTTGATCAGTTCGCTATTCTTTGTCTCCACGCACTTTTTCAAGTTGGCAGCAACTCCGATTTGCTTAGTGCCATCTGTAAATGGAATCAAAATATCCTGAATAGTGGCGCCACGGGTGCGATAGATGTCATTAATAAACGGCAGCGCCTTTTCAGCCGCGATTTTATTCTTGTGGGTATACTGCTTCAAGGCCTCATCATACAATCGCTCACTGATAACCGCTTGGTCTAACTTCGCAAACTCATCAGCGGTTATAGCGAAGTCTACACCTAATGTTCGCAGTGCATTGATTTTGAAATCCTCGAGATTCTCTGCTGCTTTACCATTGGCTACCACATCATCGCAGGTATCAAAAAGCATGGTGAGAATATCCAGTTGCAGACGTTCTCCGAAAAGAGCATTGCGCCTTCTCTTGTAGATGACTTCGCGTTGCGAATTCATCACATTATCGTACTCTAGCAAGCGCTTACGAATTCCAAAGTTATTTTCCTCTACTTTCTTCTGAGCCCGTTCAATCGAACTCGTCACCATGGAATGCGAAATAACCTCTCCCTCTTTCAACCCCAATCGATCCATGATACGAGCGATCCGCTCCGGCATGAACAACCGCATCAGGTTGTCTTCGAGTGAAACATAAAACTGTGAAGAACCAGGGTCGCCTTGACGACCAGATCGTCCTCTTAACTGCCTGTCCACCCTACGCGATTCGTGTCGCTCTGTACCAATGATGGCAAGACCGCCTGCTGCCCGCGACTCTGGTGTCAGTTTTATATCTGTACCACGTCCCGCCATGTTGGTGGCAATGGTAACTGTTCCAGGCTTACCAGCTTCTGCCACAATCTCAGCCTCGCGCTGATGCTGCTTGGCGTTCAGGACTTGGTGTTTTATTTTCTTCATAGTGAGTAATCGACTCACCAATTCTGAAATTTCAACCGAGGTCGTTCCTACTAGCACAGGTCGCCCAGCTGCCGTCAGTTTTACAATTTCCTCTACAACGGCATTGAACTTTTCGCGCATGGTTTTGAAAACCAAATCGTCTTGGTCCTTGCGAGTGGCTGGCTTGTTGGTAGGTATTACAACCACATCCAACTTGTAGATATCCCAAAGCTCGCCCGCTTCTGTTTCAGCTGTTCCGGTCATACCAGCCAGCTTATGATACATGCGGAAATAGTTTTGCAACGTGATGGTAGCATAGGTTTGAGTGGCGTCTTCGACCTTTACATTTTCCTTTGCTTCAATGGCCTGATGCAATCCATCCGAATATCTTCTGCCGTCAAGCACGCGGCCTGTTTGCTCATCGACAATTTTCACCTTCCCATCCACAATGATGTACTCGGTATCCTTTTCAAAAAGTGTATACGCTTTTAATAGTTGGTTAACGCTATGAATGCGTTGCGACTTCGTAGAATAATCACGGATGAGTTCCTCCTTTTTTTGAAATCGCTGTTCATCGGTAAGTGCGGCATCCTTCTCTAGCTTATTCAACTCAATACCGATTTCTGGCATGATAAAGAACTTTGGATCTTCTCCCTCACCAGTGATTAAATCAATTCCTTTTTCGGTCAGGTCTACGCTATTATCTTTTTCGTCAATGACAAAATATAAAGGCGCATCTGCCACCGGCATCTCCTTCTTGTTGTCTTGCAGATGGAAATTTTCTGTTTTCTGCAAGATTGATTTGTTACCCATCTCACTCAACATCTTGATGAGTGGCTTATATTTCGGCATCGCCCTGTATGCTCTAAACAAAGACAAACCTCCGTCTTTTTCCATGCCGTCAGCGATCTGCTTCTTCGCATCGTTGAGATACTGATTGACTAACTTTTTCTGAGCTTCTACCAACTTATTGATCCGTGGTTTAAGGTCATAAAACTCGTGTTCATCACCGCGTGGAACGGGACCAGAAATGATCAAAGGCGTCCGAGCCTCATCAATTAAAACACTGTCAACCTCATCAACCATGGCATAATGATGACCTCGTTGTACCAATTCCTCGGTCTCGCGCGACATGTTATCGCGCAGATAATCAAATCCAAATTCGTTGTTGGTTCCGTAACAAATGTCAGCTCGGTAAGCATCGCGTCTGGCTATCGAGTTGGGTTCATGTTTGTCGATACAATCCACCGACAAACCATGAAACTGAAAAATGGGCCCCATCCATTCACTATCACGTCTCGCCAGGTAATCGTTGACTGTAACGATGTGAACACCTCTTCTGGCTAGCGCATTCAAGAATGCCGGAAATGTTGCTACTAACGTCTTTCCTTCACCGGTTGCCATCTCGGCCACCTTACCTTCATGCAATGCAATACCACCGATGATCTGCACTTCATAATGCACCATATCCCAGGTGGTGAGGTTTCCGGCAGCCATCCACTGACGGCTCCATTGTGCCTTGTCACCAATTATTTTAACATTGGCATGCTTTGCTGATATAAGCCGATCAAATTCGGTGGCAGTGACTTCCAGGTATTCATTATCCTTAAACCTTCTGGCTGTTTCGCGAATAATGGCGAAGGCTCGAGGTAATACCTCTACCAAAACCTTCTCTAATTCTTTATTGCGATCCTTTTCAATCTGATCAATCTGATTGAATATAGCTTCCTTCTCACTAATATCTTTGTCAGGGTCATCGGCAATTTGCTTGTGCAATGCTGCCAACTGATCATCGATAGATTTGAGTTTTTGGTTAATCTCTTCCTGGATAGCCTGGGTACGTGCCCGCAACTCGTCATGTGTGATAGAGATCAGCTTTTCGCCTTCCTGTTTAGTTGCCTCTACGAGCGGCATCATCCGCTTAATATCCTTCTCTGACTTGGTGCCAAATAGCTTGGCGATAAGTTTTAACATAAAATGGTCAATGGTCGATGTAAATAGTCAATTTCGCCCTCGCAAAAGGCTTCAAAGTTAATGGAATTTGGGGTGCAATTATAGTTCCAAGATGCCCTCAAACACCTTTTTGGCAGACCCAATCAGATAAACATCTGTAAACAAGCCATCCTGACTTGATTTGAACTCAACGAACAGCAAACCGCCCAACGTCTGAATGCTGACGGGGGAGGTGTACCCCTGAAATGATGAAGCTAAGGCCGCGGCTGTTACCCCAGTTCCACATGATAATGTCTCATCCTCTACGCCTCTTTCGTAGGTCCGAACAAAAATAGTGTTGTTTGGTAAGAGTTGCACGAAATTCGCATTGGTGCCAGCCGGCTTAAACGGTTCGCTGAATCTGATTTTTCTTCCTTCTTCAACCACCGCAAAATTTTTTGCCTCATCAACAACCTGTATAAAATGTGGGGATCCCGTATTGATAAAAATGTTTTCCCCAATACTTCTAGCCTCTTTAACATCATTCATCTTTAGCCGGACGATATGATTGGAGAGCAAGTTCGCTTCATGCAAACCATCGTAAGCATTAAACGTAGTTTGTCCGTTAACTATTCCCAACTCTGACGCCATCGCCACCGCTGCTCGGCTTCCATTGCCACATAAGCTTAGCGAACCATCGCTATTGAAGTAAATTAGATTGAAATCAACCGTTGGGTGTTTCTCGATCAGCAACAGCCCATCTGCTCCCACCCCAAATTTTCGGTCACAGATTCTTTTGACTTGATCTTCTGAAAATGAATATACCCCTGAACGATTATCGATGATGACAAAATCGTTTCCCGTGGCTTCGTATTTTTGAAAAGGTATTTTCATAAGTTAAAATGGGGTAGTAACATAGATATTGGATATAAGGAACGTTGAAAAACGTCCAGTATCTAATTCATTTTACTTCTTCATAGTCGATATAGTCGCCCCCTTTGATGGTGCCATTACGCTTCTCCTTCTTCGCATCGGCAGCCGGGTTATTATTTTCTGGTTTCCTGTATTGTGTTCGCGACTGCTGTGAGGCCGCTCCTGCACGGAAAAACAACCCTCCGATTTTATAAAAAACATAAGCGATGATCCCGAGACTCAGAAGGAACTTGAACATAGTCGAATTTCTTGAATGCAAAGACAAAAGTAACAATGAATAAGAAGAACGGAAATAGTGGCATTCCGGTTCGATTTGGACTGCAAAAAAACCAAAAAAGGGACACCTTAAAAAAAGGCACTTTTACGATTAGAATCCAAATCGAAAAGTTGGACAATCCCAATCAACGGTTCTCTATTTGATTTACTATTTTCATTTTTTGAAAAGCCTCGGATTTAGAAATCGGCCTTGAATTTTCTAAAAAATGTTTCCAGACCTTTTCCTTGTCTTCTACATCAAACGGATTTGGTGGAATGCTGGATATACTGTTCTGAATCATATGCCAAAGATGCAAAAAAAATTAGCCCTTACAGTAGTTTGATTCTATTTCGCTTTCATTGGCAACCTTCATTTGAAGAATTTGCTTTTATTCTCTATAAGCCTAGATGCTATCAGCAAAATCCTCTTCTTACTACTATAGCCCGTTTCTACGTTATAGAACAATTCTTTTGGGTATCCTTCTACCTCCTTTAACCTCGACCTTTCGTTTTTCAATACACTAACTATTTCCGCTAGCGAGATACCGTCTGGATCAGTTGAGAAATTTATTTCGGAAATATCAAGATCTAAATCCATGCTTATCGGCTCAAATACAGATTCCGCTCGTTGTAAATATCTAAGAAGTAATCATCCATCAAATCGTCAATGAAATAAATCGCCTCACCTGTAGATTTCATCTCTGGGCCAAGTTCTTTGTTCACTTCCGGGAACTTACTAAATGAGAATACGGGAACCTTTATCGCATACCCTTTTTTAGTTGGATTGAAATTGAAATCACCTACTTTCTTCTCGCCCAACATTACTTTGGTGGCATAATTCACGTAAGGCTCATCATATGCTTTGCAAATAAATGGAACCGTGCGGGATGCCCGCGGATTTGCTTCAATAATGTAGACTTTGTCGGTCTTGATAGCGAATTGAATATTGATTAATCCAACTGTTTTCAAGGCAATTGCAATACGCTTTGTATACGTCTCAATTTGTTTGATGACGAAGTCGCCCAGGTTGTAGGGCGGCAACACCGCATATGAATCACCTGAATGAATACCCGCAGGCTCAATGTGCTGCATAATCCCAATGATGTAGACATCTTCTCCATCACAGATCGCATCTGCCTCTGCCTCGATGGCACCATCAAGGAAATGATCTAACAATACTTTGTTTTCGGGAAGGTGTTTCCAAATATCGATGATGTGATTTTCTAATTCTGTTTCGTTGATCACAATTTTCATACTCTGACCCCCCAGCACGTAAGACGGGCGAACTAATAATGGAAAGCCAATGGTCTTTGAAACTTCGAGTGCTTCATCCGCATCAGTAGCAACTCCAAAGGTTGGATAGGGAATACTTAGGTCTTTTAAAAGAGTGGAGAAGCTCCCACGATCTTCTGCCAAATCTAGCGCTTCATAAGATGTGCCCATGATCCGCACACCATATTTATGCAGCTTCTCTGCCAATTTCAACGCAGTTTGTCCACCCAATTGAACGATCACACCAACCGGTTTTTCATGCTGAATAATATCCCACAAATGTTCCCAGAAAACAGGTTCGAAATAAAGTTTATCAGCAATATCAAAATCGGTGGAGACCGTTTCAGGATTGCAATTAATCATGATGGCTTCATACCCACATTCTTTGGCTGCTAGTATTCCATGCACGCAAGAGTAGTCAAACTCAATTCCCTGCCCGATTCGATTGGGGCCAGACCCTAAGACAATTACTTTCTTTTTATTAGTAGGGATTGATTCGTTCTCTGTGTCGAATGTAGAATAATAATAGGGTGTCTTGGCTTCAAACTCAGCCGCACAAGTGTCCACCAATTTAAACACTCGGTTGATACTCATCTCTCTTCTCTTCAAATGGACTTCGCTTTCGAGACAATCCATCAGGTGAGCTAACTGTCGATCAGCATATCCTTTTTCTTTTGCCGTACGCATTAAATCCACCGGGATGGTGCCAAGGCTATGTTTTTCAATTTCGTTCTCAAGCTCAATTAAATCCCAAATCTGTTCTAAAAACCACTTGTCGATTTTTGTCAGATTTTGAATTGTCTTCATAGAGATCCCCAGCTTCATCGCATCGTAAATGTGAAAAAGACGATTCCAACTCGGGTGCTCCAGGCTATACAAAATATCCGCTTGCTTGGTCAATTCCTTTCCGTCCGCACCGAGTCCATTACGTCTGATCTCCAAACTCTGACAAGCCTTTTGTAGCGCTTCCTGAAAATTTCGACCAATACCCATTACCTCGCCCACGGATTTCATTTGTAAACCAAGCTTGCGGTCTGCACCCGGAAACTTGTCAAAATTCCAGCGAGGAATTTTCACGATCACATAATCCAAAGCTGGCTCAAAGTAAGCGGTTGTGGTGCCTGTAATTGCGTTTGATAATTCATCTAGATTGTACCCTATTGCCAGTTTAGCAGCTATTTTAGCGATCGGATAGCCTGTTGCTTTCGAAGCAAGAGCAGATGAACGAGAGACGCGGGGGTTTATCTCAATCCCAATGATATCGTCATTATCTGGATTCACTGAAAATTGGACGTTACAACCTCCGGCAAATTGGCCTATGCCATTCATCATTTTTATCGCGAGATCACGCATGCGCTGGTAGACGGTGTCAGGCAAAGTCATGGCAGGAGCCACCGTGATGGAATCACCTGTGTGTATACCCATCGGATCAAAATTCTCAATCGAACAAATAATAATCACGTTGCCGATTCCATCACGCAGCAACTCCAATTCGTACTCCTTCCAGCCCATAATGCTTTGCTCCACCAATACCTCATGGATAGGCGAAGCCTGCAATCCTCTATTTAACGCGTGGTCAAAATCTTCTGCCTTCTGAACAAAACCGCCTCCGGTGCCCCCCAACGTAAAAGACGGACGGATGACAAGCGGAAATCCAATTTCTTGTGCAATTTCCTTTCCTTTCAAAAAAGAGGTAGCTGTTGCACCTTTGCAAACGCCCACATTGAGTTCAATCATTTTCAACCGAAACTTCTCACGGTCTTCCGTGGTCTCGATCGCCTTGATGTCAACCCCAATTATTTTTACACCATAATGCTCCCAAATCCCTGCTTTATCGCAGTCGATACAAAGATTCAACGCGGTTTGACCACCCATCGTAGGCAGCACAGCATCTACATGATGTTTCTCCAGTATTTCCTTTATGTACTTCTTCTCCAAGGGTTTAAGGTAGACATGATCGGCAGTCACCTTGTCCGTCATAATAGTAGCCGGATTGGAGTTGATTAATATTACTTCGATGCCCTCTTCGCGTAGTGATCGAGAGGCCTGCGACCCTGCATAATCAAATTCACATGCTTGGCCAATGATAATTGGCCCACTTCCGATGATGAGGACTGAACGAATACTGCGATCTCTTGGCATGGATGGGTTGGATAAATCGAGCCTGCCTGCTCCGCCAAATGGCGGATTCGGCAAAGGCAGGCAAAAATAAGAAGGTTGAGAACCCAATCCTCTCATTTTGAAAATTATATTATTCCTTCGAAAAAACTAAAAAAAGGAGTTCAATGCTTCCCTCTGGATAACCAACAAAATAGAACTCATTGTTTTGACGAACTTCCCTCGTGACCGCAGATCTGCCAACTTCTCTTTGATAACGGCAAAAGCCATTTTTTCAATCTGCTTTGCACCAATCATGCTTAACTGCTTTGGGAACGGGTTACTAGACTAAACAACGCAGAATATTTCTTGTTAATCAATGACTTGTAGCCGCGAAAAAACAACTGAACGAGTGTTCACCATATCTGCTAAACACTCAGTTGTCTCCCGCAACTCTCTCCACCTCATTCCACACTCTCCACACATTTTTATAGCAAATCTTCTCAATATCCTGCTCTGTATATCCCCGCTTCAAAAGTACATAAATCAGATTTGGATATTGCGATACATCTTTCAACCCAGTGGGTAAACTGTCACCCACCCCATCGAAATCAGAACCAATCCCCACGTGGTTAATACCGGCAACCTTCACTACGTGATCGATGTGATTGGCCACGATCTCTACATCTGCAAAAAGTGAAGGGTTTGTTTTCCTAAATTCTTCGATCACAGGCTTGGCCAAAGAATCGCTCATTTTCATTTTCTTCTCTTCCAGCAAAGCTGTTAGCTTTTTACGATTGATGTCGTTTTCTGCTCTGACAGTAGAATCCAAAAAGGTGGAACCAAAATTAATTTGAATCACCCCATTGTGTTCACCGAGCTTTTTAATCATATCATCGCTCATATTGCGAATAAAGCCGGGCGTATAAATCCGGCAGGACGAATGAGAAGCAATACAAGGAGCTTTAGACAGTTTCATCACTTGGTAAAACGTGCTGTCTGAGACGTGCGAAATGTCGACCATGATGCCTGTCTTGTTCATTTCAGCAACTACCTCTCTTCCAAACGGACTTAGGCCATTCCAGGTTCTTGTGGTGTCATAGGAAGAATCGCAAATCTGATTGTCCTTACCATGGGTTAGCGTAATATAGCGGATGCCTCGATCGTAAAAATATTTTACATTCTTTAAATCATCTCCGATGGGTGCGCCATTTTCCATGCCCAGCGGCAATGAAATTTTCCCGGCTTTGAAATTGGCCTGCACCTCTGCCGGTGAATTGGCACGGGCAAATTTATCCGGAATCTGGGCAGCAATACCATCGATCATATTGATCAACGAATCTGCCAATCCCTTGCCTTTATCTGGCTGCGATTGATAAGAAGACGGAATGTAAATGGACATGAATGGCGCATCCAGTCCGCCTTTCTTCGCTCGTTCGTAGTCAAAATCGCCTTCTTTTGTCGATACAGGGATGCCCATGTATTCCCGATCCAATTTGAAGTTTTTTACTTTTAATCGGTAGGGTAAATCTACGTGCCCATCGGTAATGATAAATTTATGAGCTAACTCATCTGCATAGGCTCTCAACTGCGCGTCATCCATCCGATCTACTGGCTTTTTTTCAGCACAACTAAAGAGCCACAAGGCAAAGCAGAAGGACATCAGGGCGTTGATTTTCATTTTTAGAGATAAAAGCTCAAGTTAATTAATTTTTCTATTCCCATTTATTGAATTTTATCCGCCAATGCACCAGGCAATTGGAACGTTAAAAAAGTGCAGTTATTCAGCTGTTACTGTCAGTTTCCATCTTAATGTGTAGTTTTAAGACTACAAATACTTGCTTATGATTATCGTTGCAGATAGTGGTGGGTCAAAAATTGACTGGCGATTCCTAAAGGCAGATCGAACCATCGCGCAAGCCAACAGCCCTGGCTTTAATCCTTACTACCAGCCGATTGATCATTTAGAGGCGATAATAAATGAATCATTGTTCCCGCAAATCAATGAGCCTGTCACAAAGATTTTTTACTACGGCACGGGTGTATCGTCAGAAAAAAATCAACAATTGATTCAGTCGGCATTTGCCGAACATTTTGGCTCGGCAAAAATTGAAATTGGGTGGGACTTGTTGGCTGCCGGTCGTGCGCTTTGTGGCCAAGAGGCCGGAATAGCTTGCATCTTGGGTACTGGCTCCAATTCTTGCCAATATAATGGAAAGGAAATTGTAGACAATGTTGCAAATCTAGGCTGGATACTGGCCGATGAGGGCTCAGGGTCTTACTTGGGTAAGCAAATAGTATTTGACTACTTCCGAAAAAATATGCCTGATACCTTGGCAGCGCAATTTCATGCAAGATTCCCCTGGACACGCGAAGAAGTATTGGAGAAAGTGTATCAACAGGAAAAACCAAGTGCTTTTCTGGCCAGTTTTGCCAAATTCATATTCCAGCATCTGAAAGAGCCTTATTGTTATAAACTCGTCTATAACAGCTTTTCTGACTTTTATGAAAATAATGTTATGAGGTATCCGGATTACAAAAAGTTGAAAGTCCATTTTACAGGATCCATCGCATTCTACTTCAGTGACGTGCTCCGGCAAGTGGCCAACGACAAGGGCATCACCGTGAAAAACATTTTGGAGGGCCCCATTGCAGGACTTACACTTTATCACCAAAAGGATTTATGATTTTAATTTTTGAATGCTGAACTTTGAACCCTGAATTGCACTCATTAGCGCCAGAATACTAAGCCCCGATAAACTTTGAGCACGACTGAATCTTCTTCGCACTACAGCCAACTGGAAACCATGGGCTTGCCCGAACTACTCGCAAGTATAAACCGCGAAGATAGTGGTGTGCCCGCAGCCGTTGGAAAAGTCATCCCTAAAATACAAGCATTGGTCGAAGCGATTGGTGAAAAAATGAAATCGGGCGGCCGCCTATTTTACATAGGTGCTGGCACGAGTGGCCGATTGGGTGTACTTGATGCCTCTGAAATACCACCCACCTACGGAGTGCCTCAAGGAAAAGTAATCGGCTTGATAGCAGGCGGAGATATGGCGATTCGCGAGGCCGTAGAAAATGCGGAGGATGATGCCTCTCAGGCCTGGAAAGATTTGCTAAAACATTCTATAAGTGAAAAAGATGTTTTGGTGGGCATCGCTGCGTCTGGCCGGACGCCATATGTAATTGGAGGGGTGAGAACCGCCAGAGAAAATGGTATCATTACAGGCTGCATCACATGCAATACTGGCAGCGAACTGGCCGCCAGCGTAGATTACCCTATTGAGGTAGTCGTGGGACCCGAGTTTGTCACCGGAAGTACGCGCATGAAGGCGGGTACGGCCCAGAAACTTGTTTTAAATATGATCTCTACGGCTGCTATGATCCAATTAGGCAGGGTAAAAGGAAACAAAATGGTAGACATGCAGTTGACCAATCACAAACTCGTCAACCGCGGAGTTAAAATGATCATGGACGAACTGAAAGTAAGCGAGCAAGAAGCAAGTGACTTACTTTCTCGTTTTGGAAATGTGCGAAAGGCGATTGAAAGTAAACGATAAGCCTTCCAATTCTTTGTCATCAATCTGTTAACAAAAGTGCATCAAATTCTGCCCTTTGAAAATTGGCTAAAATATTACGATTCATCAACTGATGAACGCTCTCCATTTTTTGAAAAAGAATACAACTTCGACCTTTATTCTGAGACTATTTACGGGTACTACATTGACCCCTCGTGGGACTATTTTGGTTCGGAGACTTTGTATTTAAAAATCTTATACGCAGACTATGATGAAGGGTTTGCCATCCTTGAATTTTTGGGCGAATGGAATGATACCATCGAAAACGATATCATGACACTGAAGCGAAATTTTATCGAATTGCTAGCTCACGAAGGAATAAACAAGTATATATTGATCGGAGAGAACATTCTCAATTTTCATGGTTCTGATGACTTGTATTACGAAGAGTGGTTTGAAGATGTTGAAGAGGGATGGATTGCCGCGGTGTGTTTCCCGGATTTCATTCAACAAGAATTGCGGAGATATCGGGTAGATAACTATATCAATATGGGTGGCACATTACAAATTGAAATATGGCGCACGTTGCATCCACTTCGATTGTATGAATTAGTTAGTCAACTGATACAGCGAAGGCTTGGCTGATTTAGGACATTTAGGACACTGGCTCTTTTTATGAGTTCTTTCTTGAATATCTACCATGATAAAAAAATGGCAGATGCCCTTGTTTGGAACATCCGCCATCTCAATTTAATTAGAAAGATACTTACTCTAGTCTAAAACTAATTGGAAGAGTAAATTTAGATTTAACCGGTTTACCTCCAACTTTTGCAGGATTCCAACGGGGGCTGCTCAATAATATCCTGCGAGCTTCATCCTGAAATCCGTAGATAGTTGGTTCATAACGAAATGTTACATCTGTAGGATTACCTTGCTCATCAAGAAAAACAGTTGGATAAACAGTTCTTGATTGACGTGCCTCTAAAGCCTTTTCAGGATACTGCAAATTCTCGCTTAAATACTTGTCCAAAGCCTTTTCCCCACCTGGAAAACTTGCAGGTTCATCTGTGATAAAAAAATACATCTGCACATCATGAACCACTATCACCTCTGGTTCAGCAGCAGGTGCTGGCGTAGGGGCAGGTATTACGTCTGTAGATTCAAAAATCGGATCAGAGTCAACCGATACCTTGTTGGTGCCCACTTTTTTTGACGCAGTGTTTGGAGTGCCCTTAGCTTTATTATGCTTAGCAGCATAAAAAGCAACGATCGCTGCGGTATCAATTTCAGCGGGCACAATTACAGTAACTGTATCTGTTTTGGGAATCGAATCTGAAGCCGTCTGATCTTCAGCTTTTTTACCAGGGTTGCAGGCTTGAGCTAGTACTAGCAATCCTAATGCGTACATGAATACTTGTTTTTTCATTTTTTTCGATTTTGTGTTTAGGTGTAGGGAGGTTTAGATTTGGTTTAAAATTACTACAATTTCTTTATTTTGAAACTCTTGTGTAAAAAAAGGGCGGTGTAGTTTAAGAATTCGCTCGTCCGAAAGGCGTTAAACTCGGTTAATAATAATCCCATTAATATGCGCTTCTTCAAACGGTTGAAGGGCTTCGGTGTGGTTTTCAAATTTCATTCAGAAAGAGTTGCGGAAATACTGCGAAGGACTGGGTGAGTTTTCCTTATAGAAGTGCCAACTGCGCGCTGCCCACTTCTGCGTCACCTGGAACAAGGTATTGACGTTTTGTTTTTAACTCCTGACAAAGAACACGCGTTCTCTTGGTAACGCCTTTCTTGAACCACCTGCCATGAAAACTAAAAATGCTCCCTTGGGGCAATTCACTAACTAAAACAGCCTTGTTGGATTTATCATCATATGCCCGAAAAAGTGCCGTGAGTTCCGAATCTGAAAAACTAGATGCTTTGGGATTGGCCATGTGCTTTCTTAACCCCTTCAGCAATGGCAAAGGAAAAATAATTGGGTCCATGACTGGCACCATCAACTCCTGAAACACAGCTTTCCACTCTTTCCCATGCGCGCTCACACGATGACCAAATTGAAGGTGAACTTTTAGATGCGCCACCTCGTGGATATAGGTGGTAAGAAAAAGATAGGGGTGAATATCTTGGTTAATCGTTATCTGCTGAGTTTGTCCGGGGCGATACGTGAAATCGCCCACCTTAGACAGTCGCGCCTTTCTCAACTTGAAATTAAAGCGGTAGGATTCCCACAGTGAAAACGTGTAATCCACAGATGCCGTTGGGACGTGCTTTTCTAAAATCTGCCTTACTTCTTTTGAATTCATAGAAATAAAAAAAGGCTTTATCTCTAAAGCCTTCCCGGGAAAACAATCTTGTGAGATTGATTACTTTACGGCAGCAGAATCAACTGCAACAGCAGCAGAGTCAACAACTACAGGAACAGCTGCAGCGATAGAATCAGCTATTCTGATTGAATCAGCCTTTGCTTGTGCAGCAGCCTCTTCAGCTTTTTTGCCACCACCGCAAGCAACCATTGCTACTGCAAAGCTACATACGATAACAGATGCGATAAATTTTTTCATAGTTTACTGGTTATTAAAATTTGCGCAAAGGTAGCAAATTGTGTCATATTAGAAGCTGACAGTAAGAAAATATTGCAATTTGATGAAAGATAGCCTCCAAAAATGACCACTCTACCAGGCATTAGGATAACTCAATCGTTTGTTGAATTATTTCTTTCGGAAGAAAAGTCGGATGGGTACGCCTTCAAAGCCAAATTTTTCGCGTAGCCTATTTTCCAGAAAACGTTGATAAGACTCCTGAATGTACTGGGGAAGATTACAGAAAAAAGCGAAGGAGGGTGATCGAGCAGTGACCTGAGTTATGTATTTTATTTGAATATGCTTACCCTTGATAGCCGGAGGCGGGTAATGAACAATTTCAGGCAGCATAGCATCATTCAACTCTGAAGTCGGTATGCGCTTGGTTTTATTCTTGTACACTTCTACAGCTTTTTCCATTACCTGGAAGATTCGCTGCTTGGTCAAAGCAGACGCAAAAAGTATCGGCAGATAATCGATGGGTGCCAGCTTCTCTTGAATGTCTTTCTTAAACTTATCTGCGGTTTTGGTATCCTTTTCTATTAGATCCCATTTATTGATCATCACAACAATTCCTTTCGTCTGCTTTTGGGCAAGGACAATGATATTCACATCCTGCGACTCCAGGCCGCGCTCAGCATCAATCACCACGATACACACATCACTCTCTTCCAATGCACGCAACGAACGAAGTACAGAATAAAACTCAATGTCTTCCGTTACTTTACTTTTCTTTCTGATACCAGCCGTATCAATGAGAATGAAATCATTCCCGAACATTTTATAACGCGAATGAATGGCATCGCGGGTAGTGCCTGCCTCTTCGGTTACAATGCTCCTTTCATTTCCCAGAAGCACATTTAGCAAGGACGATTTTCCAGAATTAGGTCTTCCAACAATTGCAATTTTGGGTATACCAGCGTCAGGATCTTCCACGCCTTCCTCAGGAAAAATTTTGACCAGTTCGTCTAATAGCTCTCCAGAGCCAGATCCATTCTCTGCAGATATGGGATAAACCTCGCCCAGGTTCAGTTCGTAAAACTCATTCGCTTCAATAGCCTTTGCAGGGGTATCAACTTTATTGGCCGCAACAAATACGGGTTTCTTTGATTTACGAATCACCTTGGCAAACTCTTTATCATAACCTGTCAACCCGTCTTTACAATCCACCATGAAAATAACGGCCGAACATTCTTCAAGCGCTAACTCTACCTGCCTGCGAATGGCAGACTCAAATTTATCATCCGAGCCGGTAACGTAACCACCTGTATCTATGACCGTAAAAAATTTATCTGTCCACTGCGCATAGCCATAGTGCCGGTCACGGGTAACACCCGGCATGTCATCCATGATTGCCTGCCTTTGTTCTACCAAACGGTTAAAAAAAGTTGATTTACCCACATTGGGTCTGCCTACTATTGCTACAATGTTTGCCATTCGTTAATGCTCAATTTTCGATGCGCAAATTTGCCGATTAGAATCCGAATTGTCATTGACGAATTGGCTAATCGACCCATTGCCCAATTATTCTATGTATCCAAAATGTTTCAACTTCAATTTCTCTTTTCGCCAATTGTTGGCCACTTTCACATGAGTCTCTAAGAACACCTGCTTACCGAAGAATGCTTCCATACTAGCTCTCGCCTCGGTTCCAACTTTTTTCAGAGAGCTCCCTGCTTTTCCTATCAAAATTCCCTTTTGCGAATCACGCTCCACGTAGATAGTGGCTCGAATTTTTATAATCTTCTCGCTTTCTTTAAATTCTTCAATACTAACAGCAGAGCTATATGGAATCTCCTGGCTGTAGTTCATAAATATTTTTTCCCGAATCATCTCGGCTGAGAAGAAACGTTGACTCCTATCAGTGAGATCGTCTTTTGGATAATAGGCCGGATGCTCTGGCAAGTACTTTTTAATAGTAGGTAAGAGTTGTTCCAGGTTGATTTCCTTTAATGCTGAAACGGCTATTATTTCTTCGGCTTTTATATATTCCCTCCAGTAATCAATTTTGTCTTTTACCTGAGAGCCCACCGCTAGATCCGCTTTATTGATAATTAGTAAAATGGGCGTGGTAATATTTTTAAATGGGGCAAAGAGCAGCTCATCATACTTTTCGCCTAACTCAACAATCAACAAAATCAGATCAGCGTCTTCCAATGACACTTTAACATACCCCATCATCGCTTCGTGCAATTCGTACTTAGGCTCTAAGATTCCCGGGGTATCAGAATAGACAATTTGAAAATCGTCACCGTTTAAAATACCCATGATTCGATGCCGGGTGGTTTGGGCTTTGGGTGTAATAATCGACAGGTTTTCCCCAACCAATTTGTTCATTAGGCTCGACTTGCCCACGTTGGGCTTGCCTACAATACTTACAAAACCAGATTTATGGGGGGTTGACATGCGGTTTAAGAATAAAAAACCCCTGACTCAAACAGAGTCTGGGGTTTTAGTAGCGGGGACAGGACTCGAACCTGTGACCTTTGGGTTATGAGCCCAACGAGCTACCAACTGCTCCACCCCGCGATTTGGATGGCAAAAGTAGAACCAAAGGGATTAATAAACAAGCACACACCAAAAGGAAAGCTTCTCAAGGAGAGAGGTGTCTTCCCAAAAATGGATTTACCCGTCCTTGAGTTGTAGTAAAGACAACCTAATTTATGAATTTAAAACGTGGCTAATTCCTTGATTTCCTGAGCAATGTTGATCATTCACCCCAAACAAGCGCACTATTGTAAATGGCCGTTTCTACTGGCACAGGGATTGGGTAACCCAGACAAAACCTTTTAACCGTGAAAACTTTCATCATCATTTGTACCTCCTTTCTTGTTGTAATAGCGTCCTTTTCAATGGCTACCCCAAAGGACGTCAACCCAGAAATCACAACATTAACTATGGAGGATCTGCTGGTGCTGAAAGCGAGTCGGAAGTTCAAAGGTGCCGAAATTGAAGTGTTTTCATCCTCCGGCTATTTGGTTACCTCCGGAAAATTAAACAAAAGAAAGATGATCATAGACTTCAAAAATGTACGAAGTGGCTCTTACCTGATTCGAGTAAAAAAGGGCAACACGCAAGAGGAATTTAGTTTTACAAAACAATAAAAGAGATCTGTTAAAAATGAAAGCAATCAAGTCTTCGCTGAACCTATTGGTTTATTTGATTTTACTTGCTTGGTAATAAATCAGTCTTTTTTCGAAAGTCGGAAATCAAAAGCAAACCAAAGAAGGTAATGATGCCATTGATAATCAACACCTCAATTCCAATCTTATAGCCTCCGAACCAATTCTGTGAATTGGCACTTAACACATAGGAGAGCGCTGGCGCCAATACACAAACGAAAGGAACGAGCACTCCTTTGATCTTCCATTTTGTTAATAACCCAAAAGAGAAAAGCCCTAACAATGGGCCATAGGTATACGCGGCCACGCTGAGCACCGCATCAATAACTGATTTCTCATTCACCTCCTTGAAAATAATAATGATCAACAGAAACAACACAGAAAAGCCCAAGTGAACCATAAATTTCTGCTGCTGTTTCACTTTCTCTGGCTTCGTTTTGAAATGAAGGAAATCAATACAAAACGAGGTAGTCAATCCCGCTAAAGCCGAATCTGCGCTCGCATAAGAAGAAGCCGTTATCCCCAAAAGAAACAAAATACCAACCAGGCCACCCAACTCGTTAAAGGCAAGGCGTGGATAAAGCTCATCCGATAAAGCAGGTATCGATAGCCCTTTTTGAGTGCTGTATAAGTAAAGTAAGGCACCCAATGTCAAAAACAAAAGATTAACAACAACTAATGTAAGGCTGAACCAAAACATATTCTTTTGAGCATCTTTTAATGTTTTGCAGGTTAGATTTTTTTGCATGATCTCTTGATCCATGCCCGTCATAGTAATGGCAATAAAGGCACCTCCCAAAAATTGTTTGGGGAAAAATAATGTTGAGTTAACATCATCAAAATAAAAAATTCTGGAAAGGCCTGCGGCTTGAATGGAATCAACCATGCTTGAAAAAGAAAAATCTAGCTTATCTGCAATTTGCCACACAGTGACGGCTACCGCAGTGACGAGGAAAAGTGTCTGGAAAGAGTCGGTCCAAACAATTGTTTTTACTCCTCCTTTAAATGTATAAATCCAAATTAGCCCAATGGTGGTAGCAACAGTCACGATGAAAGGAACGCCCCACGCATCAAATAAAAAGAGTTGTAAAACAGTGGCTGCCAAAAAGAGCCGAAGTGAGGATCCAATGGTTCTCGAAACCAAGAAAAAGAAAGCTCCGGTTTTATAGGCCCAGTTGTCAAATCGCTGCTCTAAGTAGGTGTATATCGAAATCACGTTGAGTCGATAATACAGTGGCATCAACACACCAATGATTACCCAATAGCCCACTAAGTATCCAAGCACAATTTGAAAATAACCAAACCCAATTTTGCCCACATTTCCCGGTACAGAGACAAATGTTACTCCTGACAAAGAAGAGCCGATCATACCGAACGCGACAAGGTACCAAGGTGACTGCCGATTGCCGGTAAAGAAGGTATTGCTATCCGCACCTTTTGAGGTGAAATAAGAGATGATAATTAGCGCTAAAAAATAGACGACTAAGATAGAGGCAACTAAAACTGGCGACATAGATTAAGCATTAAGTAAGGCAAACTACACTAAGTTGCCTACAATTAAAACAGGAACGAAGTTGAACTTCCGGAGAGACCAATACCAAGTCATCAGAGGTTCCTTTTTTTCTCATGGAACGCACCCTTGAATTCAGGGTCTTCATAGCGTTTCTGACGATCGATCTCACGTGCCATGTCTTGCAACTCCTCTCGGGGTGTTTCTGCCACCTGCACTTGTTCAGGCAGCTTCTTTACAGGAATCTTCTCTCGGATTATTTTTTGGATTCTATCGATATGATACTTCTCAGAATCAGTTACTAAAGTAATAGCCTTGCCACTTTGAAAAGCACGGCCAGTGCGACCAATGCGATGCACATAATCTTCATACACAATAGGCACATCAAAATTGATCACGTGCGATACATTGGTGACGTCTATTCCGCGTGACGCAACATCGGTAGAAACTAAGACACGGAGCTTGCCTTCTTTAAATTCAGTCACTGCATTGATCCTACTATTTTGACCTTTGTTGGAATGAACCACCTTGGCGGGACCATATCCTTTACGTTCTATGAATTTGAAAATATCATTCGCAGCATCTTTGGTGCGAGCAAACACCATTACACGATTAAATGCTTCTTTGTCCTGAAGTACAAATTCCAAAAAATTAATTTTCGTTCGGGAGTTAGGCACCCAGTATAACTCTTGTTCAACCTTGGTTGGAACGGTTGCCGGTGGTGTGATTTCAACTCGGACTGGAAATTCTAAAAATTCTTGTGACAGACGCTCAACGCGTTGGGGAAAGGTAGCGGAGAACAATAGATTTTGCCTTTTAGAGGGAATCACTTCAAATATCTTTCGGAGTTGAGGCATAAAACCCATATCGAGCATTCGATCTGCCTCATCCAAAACCAATGTTTTAATTTGCTTGGGAGCAAGGTCATTTCGTTGATACAATTCCAAGAATCTTCCGGGCGTTGCAACAATAATGTCAACACCGGCTTTGATATTGTCGATTTGTGTTTTAGGTCCAACGCCTCCGTAAAGATGTACTGTCCTCAAGTCAGTATACTTCGAGAGTGCAGCAACCTGAGCGGCAACTTGAACGACCAGCTCTTTTGTTGGCACAAGGATTAATACCCGGGGATCAGTTCCCTGAGCAAATTTAGCTTTCATTAAAACAGGCAGTAGGTATGCGGCTGTTTTACCTGTACCGGTCTGCGCAATACCTATTACTTGTTGTCCGCCTAAAATAAGTGGAATACACTTTTCCTGAACCTCCGTTGGATTCGCAAAGCCCGCATCTACTACCGCATCTAGTAGTTGTTTATTCAGTTTAAAATCGAGCCAATTCATAGAAAATTTTTAGAGAGTATTGAGTAAAGATCAGGTGAGCGGTGCCCTATCTTTACAAGGTAATGAATACTACACTCATAACGAACGCAAAAATAGGCAGGACGGGCGAAAGGCTGCTTTTCCTTCGAGGCTAGCTTTGCGATTTGAAATTGGCTACCTACATTTGCAGTCCTTATCGAGTTACGCGGATGATCAATCCTCCTTCGCTAAAGCTCCGGAGGCAAGACGGTGGATGTAGTTCAGTTGGTTAGAATGCTAGATTGTGATTCTGGAGGTCGCGGGTTCGAGCCCCGTCATTCACCCTTCAATAAGCCCCGAGAAACTCGGGGTTTTTTCATTCAAATGGAATTTTACGTATACATCGTTCAAACTGAAAAAGGCGGTTCTTTCTATTTCGGTCAAACTAATAATCTAGAGAACCGACTAACAAGACACAATGCTGGTTCCGAAAAATATACCAGTAAGAAAACTCCATGGAAATTATTTTGGCACACCAAAGTAAGTTCGCGTGCTGAGGCAATGAAGTTGGAAAAAAAGCTCAAGAACTTGAAGTCTACTAAAAGGATGATGGAGTTTAGTGACAACTATCGAGAGAATCCGCTTTCATAGCTATGCACCATTCGAGTGCCGTGGCAAAGCCACGAGCGTGCTCGTCCCGCTTCGGGACGGCACCCCGTCATTCACCCCTTCAAAGCTTTTCAGAAATGAAAAGTTTTTTATTTTGGATTAACCTAGCTCTTTTTTTGCTTCGAACAAGAGTTCTTCCCGATCAATCGGAACAACCCCCACATGTTGGCACACCAAGCCTCCACCTAAATTAGAATGCGAAGCAATCAACGGAGGAGATAAATTCAACGCCAAACAGAGCAATGTAATACTCACTACTGTATCACCTGCACCAGAAACATCTGCGATTTCACGGGCATGAGCAGCAATTTCCACTTTTTGGTTTTGGTAATCAATTTATACTGCATATTCCTCCATCCCTTGTTGGTGTTGCGCGCAGGCAAAGCGAGCGGTTGCAACAACAAGCGTGATGTTCTCTCCCTTCGTGTTGAGTAAAAAATACCCAATCTTTTTCGTACTTCTCAAAAAACCTTGCGCTCGAATATTTGTAATCCGCAGGGTACTGGCAGAAGCCTGCCTTCACTGGGTTGTTGTGTATGTAATCGAGTTTCTGATCAAATACTTCAGGCTTCCACAACGGCACACCCAACGAGTTCCGTTCCCACACTTGGTACCTCCTGTCTTTTGCGTTGACCAATAGCTCGTCAAGCAGTTTCGATTTTTCGGTTTTCATTGCTTTCAAAATCTGCTGGCTTGTGTATTTCAAAAAGTCTCGCTGCACATTTGCCTTTTTGTGTTCGCCCATCATTTGCCAAATCAAATGGAAATGGTTGCTCATAATGACGAACGCGTAAACATAAACACGGTTTGATTCGGCAAGATTGGTGAGGCTTTCTGTGAAGATTTCCTTAAATCTGTCATCTTACAAAACGGTCTTCCACTCCAAACAAGTGATGGTCAAAAACTCGGTATGTGCTTTCGAGATTATAGTCTCTTGTTTCATCAATACAAAATTAACGAAAGTACCTGTTATTTGAGTTCATCTCGCTTGTTGGTGAGCCAACGCGCTACTGCTCACGCACAACACCAGCAAGGGCGGGGATTTTTTGCTTAACCCAAAAACCATCCAATTTTTACTGTCCGCTGACTGGCAACTTAACTCGTCTTGAACTGCAACAGCGTTTGCTGTCTGCGAAAAATCCAGGGAGGCGTAGGTTCGGTTTCTTTCCAAAGTCCTTTTCGCTTTTCTTTTGATTTTTCTTTTATTGTTTCTAGGGACTCAATGGGATTTTTTTCAGATGTCCAGGCTAGTCCTTCTTCCAACAATTTTTCACGAGGGTCTTCCCCATCGACTAAAATGATCCCGAGGCGATTGCCCAGACGATCTTTTCCCTGTATTTGTACCTCAACATTTTTATCAAGAATCAATTTCTCAAGTAAACGCTTGGCTTTGTCACCGTATTCTTGCTCTAGTTCTGGGGAGTCAATTCCAAACAAGAAAATTTTGTAGGTCACATTTTCACCTGTAAATACTTCCAGTGTATTCCCATCGATCACCGTGATCACCTTTCCTGAGATCACGTCAGTTGCCAACAAACAAACGGGCAGCAGTAAACCTAAAATCCCGATCGCCACGCTTTTCATATTCATTTTGGTTTTAGTATTCATGCAGTAAAGATCATGACCGTAATCTACAATTCACCGACCAAAACTACCCTTTGCTGACAGACGTAAGATTGAAGATTGGATTTGGTGCTCGTGTATAGTTTTGAGCTGTATTTGGCAATAAAAGTTCAACGCCTTTATGCAACCCAAAATACTGGAAGTACTGTTTCGATAAAATCAGGTGACTTTATACCAATGGATGGGAAAAGAAATCCCAAATTGGAATTATTTTTTATTGCAATACTGATCGATCGAGAACTTAACTTTTGTATCCCCGAGTTCGAGTGCCTTTTTCCAGTCCGCGCACGCCTCATTCTTTTTACCCAATTGATAATTGAAATTACCTCTTTGCTTGTGGTAGGAAGCATCTTTAGGCTTGATGGCAATGGCATCATCTAAATCGGAAATTCCCGCGCCATAATCCCCTAATTCTGCTTTACAGGCAGCTCTGCCATAAAAGGCAGAGGCATCTTTTGGATTTAGTTTGATAGCTTTATCGTAGTCCGTTTTAGCCGACTCAAATTCTCCATTTTCCTCTTTTATCAGACCGCTATTGTAATACAAATCAGCGTTGTTTGGATCAAGCGCAATCGCTTTGGCAATATTATCTAACGCGCCTTTTCGATTCCCTAATCCAAGATAAGCGTTTGCCCGCTCTTGAAAAAGCGCAATGGTATTTTCGCCTGCCTTCAGCGCTTCGTCAAAATCTCGAACAGACAATTGAAACTCCTGTTGCTCTAGCAGCGACTTGCCTTTTTTGAACAATACCTCTTTGCTGCGATTCCCTCCAGCGATGGCTTTTTCCAGGTATTCCTGTGCCAGGACGTAGTTCTTCATTTCGAAATATGCTTCTCCAAGCTTTTGGTAGAAATTCCCGTCTGGTTTTTCAGTTAGTTTTTCAAGTAAGCGAAGATCTTTTATTGCTTCATCGTATTTCTTAAGTTTCAAATAGGCGGCAGCTCTGTTGTCGTGCGCTTTCGCATAATCACTTTTCTTTCCAATTGCTGTGCCGAAATCTGCTATTGCGTCCTCATATTTTTCAATATTGAAATAGGCTTTTCCACGATTATTAAAAATCACTTCATCGGTGATTCCGCTACGAATGGCTTGTGAATAATCTTCTATAGCACCCGCAAAATCATTGGTTAAGAATTTGGCGTCACCGCGGTGGTAGTAGGCGGCCATCAATTTTGGATTTTTCTCGAGCGCTGCATTAAAATCCGATAAAGAACCACTTACATCTTTGTTACTGAGTTTGCACACACCTCGCATATCAAATACTGTCCCCTCCTGATATCCTCCAGCAATTGCTTTTTCCAGATCAGGTAGAGCAGCAGTATACTCCTTCGCATTGAAACGACACGCGCCACGCCTAAAGAAGATGTCGGCAGAAGTTTCACCAAGCTCAATAGCCTTTGTAAAATCAACAACTGCTTTGACAAAGTCCTGGGTTTCAAAAAAGCAAACTCCGCGAGCCGAATAGGCTTGCTTGACAATTGGATTTGTGGATTGGTCGTTTTCGCGACCTTCAAAGGATTTCGATAAATCATCGATGGCAGCTTTGTACTCTTTTTGCTCAAACCGTGCAAGTCCTAAAAGTGCGAAGTCATCAGCATTCGCAGCACCTGCGGTTGCCACAATGGTAAGATCGGCAACCACCTTGGCCCAATCTTTCAATTGAAAGTTTACAGCCGCTCTGTTTTTCAATGCTTGGGAATAGTTTGCTTTGATTTGAAGGGATTTGTCAAAATCAGCTAGCGACTCGTTGACTAAATTTAAATTTAGTTTGGCTTTGCCACGGTTGTTGAACACGATCTCATCGGAAGCGCCAAAGGAAATGGCTTTGTCGTAGGCATCTATCGCACCTCTATAGTTTTTCTCCTTGAAACGTCCATTGCCAACTTGGAAATACACATCCTTGTTTTTGCTTCCAGCAATCGAAGCTTTTTCAAGATTGAGTAACCCTTCTGTGTTCTTTTGTTGCTGCATGTAAGCAAGACCTAAAAACTCCAGTGTGGCAACATCGGGCGCTCCTTTTTGTGCTACCTTTTCTAAATCAGTAATCGAGCCTGTAAAGTCTTGCGTCTGGAAACTTGCCTTCCCTCTTTTCTCATAAAGACCTATTTCTTTTTCACCGCTGGCCTCAGCTGTTGTTAATGCATCAATAGCGGGCTTCCATTCTTTGGCATCGTATTGCAGGTAGCCAAGGTAAAGGCTTACTTTGCCATCTTTCAATCCTGATTTTACGACTCTTTCGAATATTAACTTTGCCCCGTCTTTGTCGCTGGTCGAATATTTTGAAATGCCCAACATTTTTTGAACTTCAATTGATTCGTCTCCACTTTTCCTGACTTTCTCCAGATCTTCTAGAGCACCTTGATAACTTGCCAAGGTGAAACGAAGTGTTCCCCGATTAAGCAAGGCTTTGGAGTAATCGCCCTTCAAAGAAATGGCTTTGTCGAAATCAAGCAATGCACCTTTCGTATCGCCCAGATTAAATTTTGCTTTTCCACGGTTGTTAAAAACGACTGCATCTGCAACGGGGAATGTTGCAGCCTTGTCGTAAAACTTAATAGCGTTTGCGAAATCATTCTTTAAGAATTTGGCATCAGCAACGTTTTTAAATGCATCAAAATCGATGGCACCTAATGCGATGGCTTTTTCTAAATCGACTATGGCATTGTCAATAGCTTTCAGGTTGAATGCTGAATTTCCTTTGTAGAGATAAACTTCTTTGGTAGCCACACCCAACGTAATGGCACGACTTAGTGATGCAATAGCGCCTTTGTCATCCTTGATGAAGTATTGTGCCGTGCCGAGTTGCTCAAATATTTCTTTGTCGCTTGCTCCCAACGAAACGGCCGCCCCCAACGCGTTAGCACTTCCTTGATAGTCCTTCAGTTTTCCTAGACTAATGCCTAATTCGCGAAAGACCTCTTTGTCCTTTACGCCCTTTGATACCACTTTGTTGAGAGCTTCAGCACACCCTTTGAAATCGCCAATGTTGAATTTGGCGGTTCCAATTTGCTGAAAGATACTTTCATCGCTGCGGCCCGCGGAAATAATTCTCTCAAAATCAGCAATTGCTCCTTTCCAGTCCTTCAGTTCGAATCTTGTATGGGCACGGTTTTCCAGTGCTTTGTCGTAGTCTGGTTTTAATTTCAGCGCTTCATCAAAATCGCCCAGCGCACCAGCGAAATCTTTTAATGTGACTTTTGCTTTTCCTCTATTGTTAAAAAGCACATAGTCTTTTTTGCCAGTAGCAAACGCTTTGTCATAGTTGGTAATCGCTTCTTTATAGTTCTCAATTCGAAACTTGGCATTGCCAAGGTTGGCAAACGTCTCAAACTGGTTGACGCCTAGCTGAATGGCTTTTTCTAAATCTGAAATGCACCCTTGGAAATCTTCCAGTTTGTATCTCGTATTTCCGCGAAACTGAAAAACTTCTCCGGTGTTGACCCGCAGTTTTACGGCTTCGTCAAAATCTGTCTTCGCGGTTTCGAATTCACCCAATTGGAAGTGTGCAATTCCCCGTTTAGCAAACACTTCTTTATTGCTAAAACCGGTTGTAATTAACTGTGAAAATTGAACGGAAGCCTCCTGATAATTCCCTTTTTTTAAATTCTCCAGGGCGGTTTTGTAAAACACCTGCTGTAAAGAATCTTGGTTCTGTGCGATTGATAAAAAGGGCAATAGCGATAAGAAAACGAAGAGGAAACGCATAGCTATGAATTGAGTCTGTAAAAGTAGAAAAATCGTAAGCCGTAATTGATATAAATGGGCCACAACCTACGTGTGGTGGTTTTAATCTACTTCTGACCTTCTGGCAAAACAATCACTTAGTTTATAGCGACTGTGTACAAATAGTAAAGGGCGAAACTGACCGCTGCTGCTATGAGCAGGTATCCAAAAACACGACCGCGGTTGTAGTATCCTTTTACATTCATTTTAAGAGGCTCGAGAAAATACTGTCGGGGAATAATAGAGATATTAAGTAAACGAGTAGGCAAGCGCTAAGCAAGTATCCAAGAACACGTGCCCTCTGGTAGTAGAATTTAACTGGTAGCATTCTCATAATTACCTGATTTTAAACTTGATACCAGCAATGTACAAATTAATACTTAAATACCCTACTACTACCGACAATCTACTGATAATAGGAGCCGAGCTGCATCTGTATTCGCGCAGTAGGTTTTCAGTAACCGTAAGAGGGGCTAAGGTTCAGCCAGACTTGAAATTAATGTGGCTTTTTGACAGGTTAGCTAAAAAGTGGCTATTCCTTTTGAGAGCGCAATTTTTGGAAGCCCTTATTTTTTGCGAAACTTTTTGTGGTGATTATCACCACTCCGTTCTTTCCTTTTTCTCCATAAGGCTCTAAAGCCTTCTTTTCCTTAAGAACTTCAATTGATTCGATATCCTCCGGTTTCACCTTATCTAAATCAATGCCAGGCATCTCTACATTATCCAAAATAAACAAAGGACTCGTTTTGGCTAACGCAATTGCGGGTGGATTAATGGTCATTGCCTTGTTTGCTTTTGTTGTTGCTATGACTACACCACCAGCGCCCTTTTTGCCATAAAGGCGTTCACCATCCACTTCGTTTAATATTTCTAGTTTTTCGAGATCATTGGCATCTAACTTAACCAGCGCTAAACTATCGACAAGTTCTATTCCGTTAAGAATATAGAGTTGATTTGGCTTAACAAGTTTCCTTTCTGTTTTAGTGTCTGTAGGCTGGATGATCCTAACGCATTGTGCAAACGAGTGGGCGAAGGCAAGTACAGAGCAAATGATAAGGCAAAAGATTTTTTTCACGGCAGTGTCAATTTTATAAATAAAGATACTGATTTTTTTATCATTGATAGTTGTCTACTATGTGCTGGCTAATGACTTTGTAGAGCTCAGCTACTGATTCATCGTCTTTTAAAAACGCTAGATGTTTATCCAGAATCTCCAGATCTCCTCTACTGGCGGGGCCCGTTTGGGCATTATTGGGTCCAATAGCCAGACTCTTTTGAATCGTCTCAGTGACAAGTGGTTTTAGCCACTCAAAATCCAAACTGTTTTGTTGAAGGATACTCTTCGAAATGGCCAGCATATGGTTTGTAAAATTAGAGGCAAACACAGCCGCTACATGCAGGGCGACCCGATCGCCAGATCCGATTTTCATTACCTGATTGCCAATGGCTTTCGCCATCAATTGCAAGAGCTCATCCGTCTCTTGATTTTGGCTTTCAATGAAAATCGGGATGTTTTTAAAATCGACCTTCTTTTGCTTGCTAAATGATTGAAGTGGATAGAATACTCCCAAGTTCGGAGTAGCAGAAAATTCCAGTTCGCTTAATGGCTGACTACCCGAGGTATGCACTAAAATGGCCTCTTCTGGTAAAATGATTTCCTGGGCAATGCTTCTTATGGCATCATCACTAACAGCAATAATAAAAACAGAAGAATTGCTGGTTGAAAAATCGAGCGAGGCTTTTACTTCAGCTTGATATAAGCGAGAAGTCAACTGTTCAGCATGTCGAGGATTACGACTATAAACCTCTTTTACTACAAATCCAACATTGTCTAGAGCGGGGGCCAAATGCCAGGCCAAATTTCCCGAGCCAATAAAGGAAACGGTTACTTCTCTTCTCATTCAATAAAAATAATTAAATATGATGAAAATCAGTATCGAGCATAAAATTCGCCTTTATCTTTCGGCCATAAATTATAGAAAAATGAGTCAGTTTGTTTCAGCGGACGAAGCCGTAAAATTGGTAAGATCAGGTGACAGGGTATTTGTGCATGGAAGTGCCGCTACGCCAACTTTATTGTTAGATGCGTTGGCTAAGAGGTCACCTGAGTTGAGGGAGGTCGAGTTGGTTGCTATTAGCATGTTGGGAGATCAAGAAATCGCCAAGCCAATGTATCGCGATAGCTTTTATTTTAATTCACTTTTTGTTTCTGCCACAATTCGCGAAGCTGTAAGTGATGGACGGGGTGATTACATTCCTATATTCCTGAGTGAGATTTCCAGACTATTTGAAAAAAAGCTACTGCCGCTCGATGTGGCATTGATCCACGTTTCGCCACCAGATAAACATGGCTTTTGTTCGATGGGCGTTTCTGTTGATGTCGTTAAGTCTGCGGCCAAATATGCCAAAAAGCTGATTGCTCAAGTTAACCCCAATATGCCTCGTACACATGGGGATGGTTTTATTCATGTGAGCCGATTTGATGCGATGGTGGAGTGCAATGATGCCCTACCTGAGGTTTCCTATTCCAGTCAACTGACAGAAGAAGATCTGACAATTGGAAGAAACATTGCCTCACTTGTTGACGACCGTTCTACTCTTCAATTAGGGATTGGATCCATTCCGGACGCAGCCTTAAAAGCCATGGGGCATTGCAAAGATCTTGGCATTCACACGGAAATGTTTTCAGATGGCGTTATGGATCTGATCAAACAAGGCGTGGTCACCAATGCGTACAAAAAGAAGCATCCGGGCAAAGTGGTTTCTGGTTTTACTATTGGTTCAAAAGAATTGTATGCCTTTTTGGATGATAATCCGCAGTTTGCCTTTTTGGAAGCGAGCTATGTGAATGATACACGAGTCATTCGTGCTAATCCGAAAGTGGTTGCCATTAATAGCGCGATTGAAGTGGATATTACAGGCCAGGTATGCGCAGATTCTATCGGCACGTATCAATATTCTGGCGTTGGTGGACAAATGGATTTTATTCGAGGTGCCGCATTATCTGATGGTGGGAAACCGATTATCGCACTGGTTTCTGCTACAAAGAAGGGCGTTTCGAAAATTGTGCCGGAAATAAAATCGGGAGCGGGTGTTGTTACGACCCGGGCTCATATGCATTATTTGGTTACTGAATTTGGAACGGCTTATTTGTATGGAAAAAATTTGCGCCAACGAGCGTATGAGATTTTAAAGGTTTCTCATCCCAATCATAGAGAAAGTTTAGAAAAAATAATCGTTAAGCGATTTGGCACCAGGATGCACCCAGTACACTAATGGTCACCTTGCACCGTTCAGGAGAATGATTCGGTTTTCGGACGATTAGCTATTTACCGTAGCTCGACAGATTTCAGTTAATTTATTCACAACAAAATCAATCTCTTCAGGGGTATTGTATTTGCTTAACGAAAAACGAATGGCTCCCCGTTTTGATTCTGGGTATAATGCGCCCAAGACATGCGAACCGATAGAAGCACCACTAGAACAGGCACTACCACCGGATGCGGAAATCCCTTGCATGTCTAAATTGAAAAGCAACATTTCATTTTCTTCTGATTCGGGCAAGCACACATTAAGAACAGTATACAGACTCCTCTCTAAGTTTGCAGAATCACCATGAAAGTCAATACCCGGAATGGATGCTCTCAATTTTTCGATCATGTACGATTTTAATTTCTTGATTTGACTTTCGTGCTCTTCCATTTCGCGGTAGCAGATTTCAAGAGCTTTTGCTAAACCAATAATTCCATAAACATTCTCTGTGCCACCGCGCATGTTTCGTTCTTGCGCCCCGCCATGAATGAACTGATGGATTTTTTTGTCTTTGTTGATGTACATGAAGCCCACACCTTTTGGCCCATGAAACTTATGTGCGGCTGCCGTTAGGCCGTGTACTTTCAGTTTCTTCATGTCATGGCGATAATGCCCCATCGTCTGTACGGTATCTGATTGAAAGTAGGCGTTGTATCTGCTACAGAGTTCTCCCACTTTTTCCAAGTCCAGGATATTGCCAATTTCATTGTTGGCATGCATGAGCGAAACGATTGCTTTAGGGTATGCCTTTAGTAGTTCTTCCAAATGAACATAGTCGACATGGCCTTTTTCGTCAAGCTTTACATAATGCAATTTTATTTTACCTTCCTTTTCTAAGGTTTCAAGTGTATGAGTTACGGCATGATGTTCAATGGAAGTAGAAATAGAATGTTCTAAATGATACGTATCAATGCTACATCTAATCAGCGTATTGTCTGCCTCGGTACCTCCCGAGGTAAAAATGATTTCACCGGGCGTACAGTTAAGTAACTCAGCTACTTTTTTTCTGGCTGATTCAATAGCTGCGCGCACCTTGCGTCCATGAGCATGAGTGGATGAAGGATTGCCAAAATCTTCCAACATGAAAGGTTTCATGGCCTCAAATACTTCCGGATCGAGTGGCGTGGTGGCCGCGTTGTCAAGGTAGACTCTCATGAGCGGTTCTTTACTATATGTACTTTTTCATCTCCAGCTTTCTGCTTCTTTTTCCAGTTCTTCAATAGTTTGGTACTTCCCCATGGCAACCTCATCTTCTGCCTGCTCTACCATTTTTATAAAATCTTTCTGAGTTATGGCTTTTCCATTGGCTTCATAGCCTACCACCGGATTACTTCCACTTTGTAACAAATCTCGTACTTGTTCAATTAATTTTGTGTCGCCAATTTGAATCAATTGTTCAATCAACAATAATTTTTCCGTCTGTATGTCCATAACTGTCGAATTTACGTAGTGCAAGTTAAAAAATCTTTACTTTGAATCTTAGCCTTCAATTCTTAATTACATCTTGAATTTCTCTAATGATTTTCTTTGCCAACTCATCAGCCTTCTTTTCATTTTCGGACTCAGCATAAATACGAATAATCGGTTCGGTGTTGCTCTTGCGCAAATGCACCCACTCTTTTTCTTTTTCAAAATCGATCTTTACGCCATCAGTCGTGTTGATTTTTTCAGAAGCGTACTTGGCTTTGATTTTTTCCAGTACTTCATCCACATTTATCTGAGGAGTCAGTTCAATTTTATTTTTGGAAATGAAATAATTAGGATACGTTTTGCGCAACTCGGAAGCAGTCAATTTGGATTTGGCCAAATGAGTTAGAAAAAGCGCAATACCCATGAGCGCATCGCGACCATAGTGTAATTCAGGAAAAATCACTCCCCCATTGCCTTCTCCGCCTATCACTGCTTTGGTTTGCTTCATCGCAGTCACCACATTCACTTCGCCCACAGAGGCTGCAGTGTATTTTCCTTTTGCTTTTTCAGTTACGTCACGCAATGCGCGAGTAGAAGAAAGATTCGAAACCGTATTGCCCTTTCGTTTGCTCAATACATAATCGGCCACGGCAACTAATGTGTATTCTTCACCAAACGGTTTTCCGTCTTCTTGTATCAATGCCAGCCGATCCACATCTGGATCTACAACAATACCCAAATCATATTTCCCCTTTCTTATTACTTTGCAGATGGCTTTGATGTTCTCGGGCAGCGGCTCTGGATTGTGGGGAAACTTTCCTGTTGGCTCGCAGTACAATTTCTTTACCTTCTTTACACCAAGTGCTTTCAATAGCTCGGGAACTGAAATGCCACCTGTAGAATTAACGGCATCTACTACAATTTTGAATTTTGAATTCTTAATTGCCTTTACATCCACCAATTTATTTTTCAAAATCAGTTCAATGTGTTTTTTGATATACTTATTCTTCTTGTCATAGCTACCGAGTTTTTCTACCAGGGCAAAGTCGAAACTCTCGTCAGCAGCGATTTTTAAAATGGTTGCGCCATCTTCCGCAGAAATGAATTCTCCTTTTTCATTCAACAGTTTCAGTGCATTCCATTGAATAGGATTGTGACTTGCTGTCAAAATAATACCTCCGCCCGCTTTTTCTAAGGGCACGGCTATTTCAACTGTTGGAGTGGTGGATAGTCCAAGATCAATCACATCCAAACCCAGACCTTGCAACGTTGCGCATACCAGGTTGCTTACTATTTCACCTGAAATGCGTGCATCGCGCCCAATAACAATTCTTTCCCGCCCGTTTGGTAGGCGGGTACCTTGCCGGGATTTTACCCAAGTGCCGAAGGCTGCTGCAAATTTGACGGTATCAACAGGAGTAAGGGCATCGCCCGGTTTGCCACCAATGGTGCCACGGATGCCGGAAATAGATTTAATGAGGGTCACGAAATTGAGTTAAAGTGCGATCGCGAAGTTAAGGTTCTTTTGATGTCTATAAAAGGATGAAATTGGTGGACTTAACCAAGAAAAACTAGCCTTTCTTGACTTCAGGAAATGATTCAGCCTTCTCCGGATCGCCACAGGCCTCACCGGCACCCACCACCTTTCCACAATACCCACAGGTGATTCCTTCTTTTGCCAGAAATGGGCTTTGCGTGGCACAGGTGCCTCTGAACTCACCATCCTTAATAAATAGCAAACGCACCGACATCAGTAAAAAGAACACTGCAAAGACACCAAGTGAAAGAAGAAAAACTGTCATGAAATAGTTACTTACGATGGTGAATGACGAATTTTACAGCGCACAAAGATAACCAAAGATTGGTTGAATTAGTTTACACTTAATTGGGATTTAGGAGAACTTTGTAAATGGCTCCAAGCTCGGCCAGGGATAGCAGCGAAAATCCCACGCGCTTCGCGTGGATTGAAGCGAATAGCCCGCTCGGCCGCCAAAAAATAAATTGAAAACCCATTAGTTTGAAATGAAGAAACCATACTCTGCCCCTGATTTGCAACGCGAAGAAAAACTGAAAGCGTTCGACCGATTACTTACCGTGATGAATGAATTACGTGAGAACTGTCCCTGGGATAAAAAACAAACGCTGGAAAGTTTGCGTCACTTGACGGTTGAGGAAACCTACGAACTTTCGGATGCGATATTGGAGGGTGATCTTAACGAAGTGAAAAAGGAACTGGGCGATGTGATGTTACACCTGGTATTTTATGCGCGCATAGCTTCAGAACTCAAAGCATTTGACATGACCGATGTGCTGAATGGCATTTGCGATAAATTAATTGAGCGGCATCCACACGTGTATGGAGATGTAGTGGCCGATGATGAAAAAGCTGTGAAGGAAAACTGGGAAAAGATCAAATTAAGAACAGGAAATAAATCGGTGCTGGAAGGTGTGCCTAAATCGTTGCCCGCGATGTTCAAAGCGATTCGCATTCAAGACAAAGCGCGAGGTGTAGGGTTTGACTGGGAGCGCAAAGAGCAAGTATGGGAAAAGGTAGAGGAGGAAATGAATGAATTTAAAAATGAGTTTGATGGAAAGCCTGTTGAGTCTATCGATAAGGAAAAGGTGATGGCTGAGTTTGGCGACTTGCTTTTTTCATTGGTCAATTATGCAAGATTTGTAAATATCGATCCGGAAGAAGCATTGGAGCGTACCAATAAAAAATTCATCAAGCGATTTCAGTATCTGGAAACAGAGTCTGCGAAGGACGGCAAAAAGATGGGAGAAATGAGTTTGGCAGAAATGGATGTGTATTGGAATCGGGCGAAAGGGGCTTAAAATTACTGCTATAGCAGTAATTTTAAATGATCTATTTTCGATAACTATCTCTGTAACTATTTCTATAATCATATATAAATCTTTTTACTGCTATAGCAGTAATTATTTACTATTTATAGATACTTATTCAATTTTATGCCTATTTTTACTGCTATAACAGTAAAATATGTTAATTCAACCTGAGCTTGGTAACTATATTCGTACCCATCGAAAGATGAGTGGACTGACACAAGTTCAACTGGCAGAGATGGTAGGGGTGGGAAAGTCGGTGATATATGACTTAGAAAAAGGAAAAGAAACGGTTCGGTTATCTACCCTTGTTAAAATATTATCAGGGTTGAACATCAAAGTAAAATTGCAAAGCCCGCTCGACCAATCATTATGAGAAAGGCAGCAGTATTTTTTGATAGTACATTGGCAGGTTATCTGACGGAAACAGATCGGAAGGAATATCGATTTGAATATCTGGAAGGTTATCAAGGTGGTGCTATATCGCTGACGATGCCAGTGAGTAAAATGAAATTTGAATTCGAAAGCTTTCCCGCATTTTTTGATGGGCTTTTACCAGAAGGGCAACAATTAGAAGGCTTACTTCGCCAAAAAAAAATTGATCGAACAGACAACTTCAGTCAATTGATGGCAGTAGGTGAAGATTTAGTTGGAGCGGTGAGTGTCAAACCGATAATCGAATGAATCGCTGCCCGATTACCTATGAACTATGTGGCGAGCAGAAGTATTCAGCCCAAGGGCTTAAGTTATTGTCTCCAAAGTTGAAAGACTTACTTGATTTCCCTTATAACAAAGGTGATCAATTAAAAGAGGCGATGGCAAGAGCTACTAAAATGTCAATACAGGGTGTTCAGCCCAAGTTGAGTGTTCGACTAAATGTATCTGCTGGGATTTTTGAAATAGCCGATCAAGGAGGTACTTTTATTATTAAGCCTCAAAATGATTTGTATGAGGAGTTGCCGGAGAATGAAGACCTTACAATGCGGCTTGCAGCATTGGCGGGGATTGAAATTCCGCTTCATGGGATGATCTATTCAAAAGATGGCTCGCGTTCTTATTTCATCAAACGATTTGACCGATTGCCAAAAAAGAAAAGGGTAGCGGTTGAGGATTTTGCCCAACTAACTGGACAGACAAGAGAAACAAAGTATAGTTCATCCATGGAAAAAGTGGCTGGCGTACTAGATCAGTTCTGTACCTTTCCACTGATAGAAAAACAAAAGCTATTTAGGCTTACGATCTTCAACTTTCTCTGCGGGAATGAAGATATGCATTTGAAGAATTTTTCGTTGATCAGGCGAAATGGAAAAGTTGAAATATCTCCCTCGTATGACCTATTGAACACAACTATTACGATGCCCAATCCACAAGAAGAGTTTGCCCTTACCTTGGCAGGTAGGAAAAGCAAAATCACAAAGGAAAATCTAATCGATTATTTTGGGAGTGAAAGACTTGGGCTGACATCAATCATTATCAAAAAAACACTTCAGGAAATAGAGAATCAAAAATTGAAGTGGTACAAACAGATACAGATTAGTTTCCTTTCAGAAGAAATGAAAAAAAAGTATGTTGAGTTAATGAGCCTTAGATGGGCAAGGATTTTCACGACAATCAAAAAGTAATACCAATGGGCAGAATCCTCGCTATCGACTATGGAATGAAACGCACCGGACTTGCAGTAACTGACCCGATGCGCATTATTGCAACGGCATTGGATACGGTGGAGTCGAGAAAACTGATCGACTACCTGAAAACTTATTTTGTTCGCGAGGCTGTGGACGAGGTCGTGATAGGTATGCCCAAACGATTGAATAACGAAGATTCTGAGACGGCACCTCTTGTTCGAAAGTTCGTAGAGGTTTTCAAAATTACTTTTCCAGACAAGCCCATTGCATTGGCCGATGAACGGTTCACCAGTAGTCAAGCGCAACGAACGATGATTGACGGAGGAATGAAAAAGAAGGATAGGCAAGTAAAAGGCAATGTAGATAAAATCAGTGCTACGCTTATTTTACAAAACTATCTTCAATCGAAAGGATATTGAGAGTTGCGATAAATACTTGTCAATTCCTACCTTTGCATTTTATTTTCATGATATGGTTTACCCGATTGTAATGTATGGCGATCCTGTTTTGCGCAAGAAAGCAAAGGACATCGTGAAGGGCGAAATGGATGTGAAGGCGTTTGCGGAAGATATGTTTGAAACGATGGCCGCTGCTCATGGAATTGGACTGGCCGCTCCACAAATTGGCAAGAGTATTCGCCTTTTTGTGGTAGACGGAACGGTGTTGGAAGAAAAGCCAGAATTAAAGGATTTCAGAAAGATATTCATCAATCCGATTATATTAGAGGAAACAGGCGAAGAATGGGATTTCGAGGAAGGTTGTCTGAGTATCCCAAATATACGCGAGGACATATGGCGTCAGGAAAGGATTCGGATTCGGTACTTTGACGAAAACTGGATTCAGCACGAAGAAGAATTTGACGATATGAAGGCGCGTATCATCCAGCATGAGTACGACCATATAGAAGGTAAATTGTTCATCGACTATCTGACCCCGCTAAAAAAGAAGATTTTGAAAGGGAAATTGGCAGACATCAGTAAAGGTGACGTAGATACTGAGTACCGTATCCTAGCGCCATTGAGGAGATAATTCAAAATTCAAGATTCAAAAGGTGCCCACAGTAATTTGGAATTTTGAACGTTGAATTTTATGAATGTAAAATCCCGCCTTCCTGAAGTAGGCACTTCTATTTTTAGTGTGATGTCTAAGATGGCGCTCGAGCATCATGCCATTAATTTATCACAGGGATTTCCTGATTTTCCTGTTTCAGAAAAACTGATAGAACTAATTCACCAAAACATGAAAGACGGGCACAACCAGTACGCGCCCATGTCAGGCGTGCCGTCTTTACGAAAAGTAATTGCAGAAGTTATCACGGCTACTTACCAGCGACCTACAGACTTTGAAACAGAAGTAACGGTAACGGCAGGTGGTACAGAAGCTATCTTCTCTACGATTGCTGCTTTAATTGGATCAAATGATGAAGTGATCTTATTTGATCCGGCCTACGATTGTTATGATCCAGCTATTCGACTAAACGGAGGAATCCCCATTCACATTAATCTTAAGCCACCGCATTTTGCGATTGATTGGCAAGAGGTTCAAGACAAAATTACACCGGACACAAAAATGATCATGGTGAACACGCCACATAATCCGAGTGGTGCAGTGTTGAATGAGCACGACATGCTTGCCTTGCAAGAAATTGCACTTAAAAACGATCTGATCGTATTGAGTGATGAAGTGTATGAGCGCATTATTTTTGATGGTATCACACATCAAGGCGTTTTGAAGCATCCCGATCTTGCAAAACGATCCATTGCGGTTTTTTCCTTTGGGAAGACGTTTCATGCTACGGGCTGGAAAATTGGCTATACAGTAGCCTCGGAAGAATTGACTCGAGAAATTAGAAAAACACATCAGTTCATTACGTTTAGTGTAAATACACCCATTCAATTTGCGTTGGCAGAATACTTAAACGATCCAGAGAATTATCTGAATCTCGGGAAATTCTATCAGCAAAAGCGTGATTTCTTTTTGAATCAGATAAAAGGCTCTTCCCTAAAACCTCTTCCCTGTTTTGGGAGCTATTTTCAATTGCTGTCATACGAAGGGGTGTCTACCAAAAGTGAAATGGAAATGGCGGCCTGGATGACTAAGGAGAAAAAATTGGCCCCTATCCCTGTTTCTGCTTTTTACAAGGACGGCTCAGATCAAAAACTACTTCGATTTTGTTTTGCGAAAAGTGACACGACACTGGAAAGTGCAGGAAAGATTCTGCGAATGATTTAACCAAATCTACTGTTGAACGAAATCTGCTGGTCGTTTGTGCTTCCATCGCTTGTGTGACCACAACCAATATTCTGGCTGGTTGATAATATCATTCTCCAACAGACTGTTCATTCTTTTGGTGATCTCCCCGTAGTTTGTTTTTGCCGGTTCCTCTATCGCTTCCACAAATTCCGTTGTATAATGCCCTCTGCTTAGTTTATTGATTCGCGCGTAGACGACTGGAAAATTGTATTCTTTCGCATATTTTTCGGCTCCAAAAAGCATGGCGGTGTCTTGATTTAAAAAAGTAGCCCAGTAACTGTTTTTCGCTGAACCAGGAGATTGGTCAATGCCGAAGATGATCGTACGAAGTGGAGCGTTCATCTTTTTGAATTCTTCTTCTACACTCTTGGTGGAAATCATTTCCAAACCATATTTACTTCTTGATTCACGCATTTTTTTATCAAAGAATAAACTGGTAAGCGGCTTATAAATAGCAACTGCTTTGTGTTTAAGAGGGCCATCAATGGCCATGGCAAAGAGTTCCCAATTGTTATAATGACCACCAGCCATGACAACATTCCTGCCTTGATCATAAAAGCGATCAATAAATTCAGGATTGATTACTTTCATTCGCTCATTCACTTCCTCCTGCGAAATAGTAAACACCTTTAGGCTTTCTACCACCAAATCGCAAAAATGCCGATAAAAATCACTTACAATTTGCAAATGTTCATTCGTGGTTTTCTCTGGAAAGGAATTAGCCACATTTTGAAGTACGACTTTTTTGCGATAACCGATCATTTTAAATAAAACAACATAAAGGCCATCCGATAGCACGTAGAGTAGACGAAACGGCAAATGCGAAACAGGGATGATCACCCCATAGTAGAAGAATGCAGTAAGAAATCTCATAGACTAGGTTCGCTGCAAGTTGGTAATTATTTTCTGATTTGAGCTTTTTGCTGTGAATTTCCATGGTATGTTCTGTCGAGATTTGCTAGCATTGTATTTTATTTTGTTTCAAGTTATGAGTACAGAAATAATTCTTCGCTACGTTCGTTTCATAAGCATATTCGCCATTGTCGGGTCTTAGATTTCTGATTACCTGTTGCTAAAGAAGGAACTTACGCGGCAAGAGCTAGATCGCCTCTAACGTGTCGATGCGGTCGATGTTATTGCTGACGTTGTTTTGGTAGCCGCTGGGCTGACCCTGTGGCTTGGCAGCCTTGACAAGCGAGCCGATTACCATTCGAAAAATTGGATTTTTCTCACCAAGATTGGTTTGTTTTCTTTGATTGGGATATTGTCTATTTATCCAACCGTGTTCTTTGTTAAGAGTCGAAAAGGTAACCCTGAAGAAGAAATACAGATCCAATCAGCTATTTTTTGGATGCTGCGACTAGAGTTGCTTTTGCCATTTATTATCCCACTACTGGCGGGGTTGATGGCCAGAGGAGTAGGCTTTTTCGGATAAAGGCCAGATTGCCCAAATAAAAAAACCCAGAGAAATTAATCTCTAGGTTTTTTTGGCAGAGGAAGAGGGATTCGAACCCCCGGACCCCGTGAAGGGTCTCCGGTTTTCAAGACCGGTGCAATAAACCGCTCTACCATTCCTCTGTTTTTACTCTCTGAAGCCTTGACGAAAGAGAGTTTTGGGCGATTTTGGACTGCAAAAGTAACCGTTATTTTGTTTTTGGCAAATGCCGCACCCTACTCTTCACTAAAATCAACAAAAGTCTTTTTGATTTCCTTATTGTCATATTTCGGCCGTGCCGTTTGTTCCGCGCTCAATTCTAAAAACTCAAGTTTTTGGTTATTGATGATCGGTAGCAATTTGTCGCGATCAGAATCAAAAGCCTTATCTCTTCTGGCTGACTTGAGCGCATACTTGCGGGCAAAATTGTCGCCTTCCAACTGGAGCTGATTGCGAATTTCCACGTTGATTTTTAGTTTATCTAAAATCTCGTTTTTTGATTTACCGATTACCTCCGTTGCTTCAAGCGTGCCAAGCGTTAAAACGGTAGTTCCGCCAATTGCTGAAATAGTACGATAGCTATCAGGGTCATCTGAAAGTATGACGGGCGATAATCCGGTCGTAGCGCCAAGTGAAGCGTTTAGAATCGCGCGGTGCTTTTTACCTTTTTTTGCTTGCTTAAAGGCTTTGCTGAGTTTTTCATGGTTTTCATCTAGTCGGTCTATGAGTGCTTTGGCACTGACCAGTGAGTTCTTATATTTCTGAAACAACGATTTGTCTTTTTCTTCTACGTTCTCGGTGTCTACGACTTTGATTTTTGCATGTCGTTCAACCCGATTGCCCGATTTATCCAAAATGAAAAAAGTGAGACGGAACGTTTTCGTTTTCTCAGATTCGTCAACAAAGCCGTAGCCAGGTAGCCAGGTAAACTCACCTTGTGCAGAGTTGCTCTTTTGCAGAGCGCTCTCAGGGACCCCGCTGTCAGAAGCTACAAAGCCAAAGTTTGTCAGGTTTTCGTCTCCGTTGGGATCTGAGGCGTAAATCTTAATGTTTAAGCGTTCATCTTCTTTAATGGTAAAGACTGAATCTCCTGGGAGTAAAAGCAAATCGGGAGGAAGATCCAGCTGCGTCTGGGCAATCCTAATTCGCGCCTTTGTCTCCAGTTTATCGGGTTGATCTTGCGCGACAAACTCGACTACCAACGGATTGTTTTTTAGTGCAATGAATTGATTGCGCGAAGGATTCCAATTAATAAGACCTTGAGACGAAAAATGCATGCCTTCGGGCATTTGCGAAACAATGGGTTTATAACTTATGGGATCGCCATCAAGATCAGTTACATAGTCGTCAGAAATCTGGTATTGATTCTGAGTAGATTGCTTGACATAGAATGTTGGCAGATCATCGACTATGGGTGGACGGTTTTGGTGGAACACGAGAAAAGAAACTGACTTTCGGATGCGATGCCCACTCTTCCATTCCGCTTGAAACAAAAGAGAAATCTCTTTTTGTTTTTCTAGTCGATCTACGAGATCGAAAGAGGGTGTCCACGAAAAATGCCCTAATGTGTCAAATGTAACCCGATAGCCATTTACTCCTTCCAGCGTGTATTTCGGTTTTTCTGCTTCCGTCACATCTAGTTTAAAGGAAAACGTCTGACCCTCCCTCAGTTCCGTCCAATTCTCGGCAGATGGAAAAATGAAACTTTGACTGCTCAGAAAGCCCGGTAGTAACAAAAGAAAAACAAAACACCTGTACATTCAACTTAGTATTTTAATGCCTGCAAATCTAGCTCAAGGATATCTCTTTTGGATAGGAAATATCTATTCCATCTCTTTTTTTTCCTCCAAAAAGGTAGCTTACTTTGAGGGAATGACCGCAAGAAAGCTGCCCGTCTCAACACAGAAAAAAGAGAATAATTTCTTTGCTGATGTGTATGAGGTAGTACGTCTAGTACCGAAAGGACGCGTAACTAGCTATGGAGCCATCGCAAATTACCTGGGAACCAAAATGAGTGCGCGCATGGTAGGTTGGGCGATGAATGCGGCCCACACAGAAAAAGGAGTTGCCGCGCACAGGGTTGTCAATCGGCACGGGCTACTAACTGGCAAGCATCATTTTTCCCCTCCAAGCGCCATGCAAAAGAGCCTCGAGAAAGAAGGCGTGAAAGTGGTCAAGGATCAGGTTCAAGATTTTGACAAAAAATTTTGGGATCCGGCAAAGGAGTTATTATAAAAATAAAAAGCGAACAATTTTTTCTGCATGATAATCGATTTACGAAGTGATACGGTGACCAAGCCAACACCAGCTATGAAAGAGGCTATGTTTGCAGCGCCAGTGGGCGATGATGTGTTTGGTGAGGACCCTACAGTAAATAAACTAGAAGAAAAATGCGCAGCCTTGCTTGGGATGGATGCAGCCGTGTATTGCCCCAGCGGTACCATGACCAATCAAATTGGAATCAATGTTCTTACGCAGCCTTACGATGAGGTGATCTGTTACAAAGGCGCCCACATTTATAAATACGAGGGCGGTGGGCTGATGGGCAATAGCCATGTTAGTGTGAAGCTATTAGCCGGTGACCGCGGAAGAGTTTCGGTCGATGAAATTGCGGCCAACATTAACAACGATGATCAACATTATCCACGCACAGCTGTCGTGGCTTTGGAAAACACGGTAGTTCGGGAGGCGGGAAGTTTTTATTCGCTGAAGGATATTGAGAAGACAAGTGCATTCGCTCGTTCTAAAAACTTGCACATGCACTTAGATGGAGCAAGGTTGTTCAATGCGTTAGTAGCCACAGGAGAAGATGCAGGCGACTATGGTAGATACTTCGACACGATTTCGATCTGCCTCTCCAAAGGATTAGGTGCGCCTGTTGGTTCCGTTTTGGTTTGCAAAAAAGAGTTTGCAAAAAAGGCGCGCAGGATGCGAAAAGTATTTGGTGGAGCTTGGCGGCAAGCAGGCTTTCTGGCAGCGGCTGGAATTTATGCGCTCGACAATCACATTGGCAGGTTGAAGGAGGATCATGCACGCGCAAAAGTGATTGGCGAATGTCTCCAACAACTTTCGTTTGTTAAGTCAGTGATGCCCGTAGATACCAATATTGTTATTTTTGAACTAGTGGCTAGCGTAAGTCCTGCCCTGTTTCTGGAAAAAATAGCAGAACACAACATCAAAGCATTGGCATTTAGTGCTACCGAAATCCGATTGGTAACGCATTTGGATTTTGATGACGCCATGCTTCAAAGTACTATCACCATATTAAATCAACTTCATTTCTCATGATGGATGAGTTAGGAAAATCGATACCAGTATCGGAGGGCATGATTGATGCCGAGCAAAAGGGCTTTGCGATCAATGTGTTGTTTCTTTTGTTTTTCATTTAGTAAATGCTGAACTCTTCTACGCCACTAGCTGAACGCATGCGACCTTCTAAGTTAGAAGACTTAGTAGGACAAAGTCATTTAGTGGGGATGAACGGAATTATTAGAATAGCGATTGAAACCGGCAATGTGCCATCCATGATTTTGTGGGGGCCACCCGGTGTGGGCAAAACAACGATCGCAAACATTATCGCCAATGAGGTTAAGCGCCCGTTTCATATTTTGAGTGCCGTCAGTGCGGGTGTGAAAGATGTGCGCGAGGTGATTGAAAAAGCGAAGTACAGCAATCGTGCTATCTTGTTTATCGATGAGATTCATCGCTTTAATAAATCGCAACAGGATGCGTTGCTTGGTGCCGTGGAGAAAGGTACCATTACACTGATTGGAGCCACCACAGAAAATCCTTCTTTTGAAGTGAACTCAGCGTTACTTTCCCGATGCCAAGTATATGTACTAAAATCATTGACTGATGATGAATTGATTCAATTGGCAGAACATGCACTTAGTCACGATGGAAGTCTAAAGAAGCGTTCCATTAAAATCAAGGAAAGAAAGGCGCTCATAGCTATTTCAGGGGGAGATGCACGAAAACTGCTCAATTTGGTTGATTTGATTGCAGAAGCCATTGTAGGTGATGTAATCGTAACCGATGAGCTAGTGATGAACCTGGCCCAAAAACATATTACCATCTATGACAAAAACGGTGAGCAACATTATGATATTATTTCTGCCTTTATCAAGTCAATTCGTGGCAGTGATCCGAACGCGGCCGTCTACTACTTAGCTCGGATGATTGAAGGTGGTGAAGATGTGAAATTTATTGCACGTAGAATGGTGATTCTTGCTTCCGAAGATATTGGCAATGCCAATCCAACGGCCTTAGTAATGGCAACCACCACTTTTCAAGCTGTTAATTTGATCGGCTACCCAGAAGCAAGAATAATCCTTGCGCAATGCGCTACCTATCTGGCCAGTTCTGCAAAGAGCAACGCAAGTTATATGGCAATTGAATTGGCATTAAAATCTGTGCGTGAAACAGGCGATCTATCAGTACCTTTGGCAATACGAAATGCGCCTACAAAATTGATGAAGGATTTGGATTACGGTAAGAACTACCAATATGCCCATGGATTTGAGGGTAATTTTGCTAATATGGAATTTTTGCCAGAACAAATTAAAGGGACTAAATTCTACGACCCGGGAAATAATACGCGCGAGCTGGAAATGAGAAGTCACCTCAGGAAACTTTGGAAGGAAAAATATGGATACTAGAAGGGATGATCATGAAAGCCCTTACAAAATATGAATAAGTGAAAAGCCTTCAATTTGAGTCATCACCATTTTATATTCTTCTTTGCCTGGCGGTAGGACTAGGATATTCTTTTCTATTGTACAACGCAAAGGCACCTTGGTCGAAAAGAGTAAATCAATTTCTATTTGTATTGCGGACAATACTGGTTGCGCTTCTTGCAGTTTTGCTGTTGGGGCCAATTTTAAAGATTACCGATCAAATCGTTGAAAAACCCACCGTAGCTTTTCTTATCGACAATTCAAATTCAGTAAATGAATCTACCGATTCTGTAACCCGAAGACGCCTCCTGAAAGAAATTGAGGAGACAAAGAACAAGTTTAAGGCGCAAGGCTATGAAATCACCACCACAAATTTAGACAATAGCCCGACTGATAAGGTTCATTTTACGAGTCCAACATCTGATTTGACCTCCGCTATACGAGGTGTCACTGCCCGGTATGAGGGAAAGAATTTGGCAGGCATTGTATTGATTTCAGATGGTATATATAATACCGGAACGTCACCTCTTTATTCTCCCGGTCGCGTGCCTATCTCTACAATTGGAGTGGGAGACACAACGAATCGCGTTGATCTGGTGCTAAAAAATGTTGCCTACAACAAGATTACTTATCAGGGAAACAAATTTCCCGTCCGTGCTGAAGTGATAGTTCAGGGATTGCCAAACCAGAAGGTAACGATCTCGGTTTTAAAGAATGGCAAGGTACTTTCCACCCAACAAAAGGATTCAGGCACAAATTCATTCCTTGGCTTTGACTTTTCAATTGAAGCGTTAGAAAAAGGTATTCAACGGTTAGATGTTGTGGTAGAACCTGTTCGGGGAGAAGCATCACTAAAAAATAACAGATCTAGTTTTTTTGTGGAGGTAGTCGAAGGGCGAAAGAAGATTTTGTTGATTGCTCCAGCTCCTCACCCAGATATAAAAGCCATCAAAGCCGTAGTAGACAATAACTTCAATTATGAGTTAGTCGTACACATTCCGGGAGTGACGGAACTGAACCCTTCCATGCTTAAACCGAATGCTGCTGAATTGGTCATTTTTCATCAAGTGGCAGATCGCAACAACAGAACCGCAAGTTTGTACCAACAATTTAAAAATTCATCAGCATCGTTACTGTTGATTATTGGAATGCAATCCAATTTACGTCAACTCGTTACTAATCAGATTCCGTTAAATTTTGAAGGCAATGGGCAATGGGACGAGGTGACACCAGTAATAAATACAACCTTTCGCGACTTTAACTTTTTGGAGAATAGCAATGGCGTGTTTACAAAGTATCCACCTCTGAATGTGCCCTTCGGAAAATTTTCGTTCCCCACAAATGCGTCTATTTTGTTGTATCAACGAATAGGAAGTGTGGCAACCGACCGACCCTTGTTACTCACTTGGGCAGAAGGCAAACATAAGGTGGCAGCAATCGTAGGAGAAGGATTTTGGAAATGGAGAATGAGTGAGTATAGCAACACAGAAAAAACAATTGTATTTGATGATGTGTTCTCTAAACTGATCCAATACCTAAGCACGTTGGAGGACAAACGAAAATTCAAAAGTTTTGCGATTCAGAACGAATTCAGTGAAGCAACACCAGTGGTTATCGAAAGTCAACTATACAATGATTTATTCGAACCGATTTATGGCAACACTATCGCAATTGAATTAAAGAACGAAAAGGGGGAAATTACTTCTTATCAGTACACCACAAGCCCTGGCGGCAGTCGTTATCAAATAGGTGGCTTGGTTGAAGGTGTATATCAATTCAAATCTTCTACTGAAATTCAAGGTAGGCGTGAACAGGTTAGTGGGCAGTTTTTAGTAACCGCGCAAAATATAGAATCTCAAAATCTTACCGCAGATTTTGGACTGTTGAGGAAGTTGTCACTCGCGACAGGTGGTAAATTTTATCTGGCCAACGAAATTGCCCGGCTAAAAACCGATATTGAAAGCGAAAAGCCCCAAGCCATTATTCGATCCAGCGAGTCATTCAATTCACTGATTAACTTGAAATGGTTTTGCTTTCTGTTGCTTGCTCTAATTGCTACCGAATGGTTTTTTAGAAAGTATCACGGAGGATACTGATTTCGTTTATTGCATAAAGTTCAATTGCAGAAGGGCGCGAGAATAACTTCTTTTTTGTTGCCGATTAACAGGTTTCTCCCATTAGATTTATTACAAATAATAGAATTTTATATTGAAATTTGTAATATTATGGCCTATTTTTGCAAAAATGAAGACCTAAAATGCGTATAGTGACTTATAAAAGGATAACGGCATTTTCAGAATTACATCCCGATTCCGAAACCTCTTTAAACTTTTGGTACCATACCGTGACGAAAAAAAATTGGGAGAATCTGAACGATCTTAGGCTAGATTTTAATAAAGTTGACTACGTGGGGAATCATCGTTTCGTTTTCAATATCAAAGGAAATGATTACCGATTGGTAGCTATTATTTCATTTAATGCGAAAAAAGTTTACATCAGGTTTATCGGTACACACGCAGACTATGATAAGATTAAGGAAATTGAAAATATTTGACTTATGATAAAGACAGAAAAGGACTACAACGCTATTGTTGAGCGCGTGGAAGAACTTCTACAAAACCCAGATAATATTGAAAACAAAGACGCGAAAGGGTATGTAGAACTAAATGTATTGTCTGACCTCGTTGCAGAATATGAAGAACGAAACTATACGGTAAAGAAAAGCTCGCTTGTCGAAGTTCTGAAGTTGCGTATGGTCGAGATGGAGTTGAATCAAAAACGGCTATCCGAGCTTTTGGGTGTAAGCACATCCCGAGTAAGCGAGTACCTCAATGGAAAAAGTGAGCCCACTTTGAAAGTAGCCAGAGAAATAAGCCTGAAGCTGGGAATAGATGCTTCCATTGTTCTTGGAATTTAGTTCACACGTATTAGTGATTTTTCTGCTACTTGCTCTCACCGAATGGTTTTTTAGAAAGTATCATGGAGGCTATTGATCATATAAAAAAAGTCAGGTATTGCGCCTGACTTTTTTTAAGCATTTCCGAGGCTGGTTTATTTTAGCTTCTGCGCGTCCTTGTGCATTTTGATTTGTTGATCTAGTTGTTTCTTATCACCCACTAGTACGAGCGTCATGTCCTCATATTTAAAATGATCTTTTGTTATTTGCGACACCTTCTCGGGTGTCACCGCATAGATGTTCTTTACTCTATTGGTCAGATAGCTCTCGTCCAATTCATGTAGATCAATAAAGTTAAGTTGACTGATAATTCCGCCCGGGTTTGAATTTTGTAAAACGAACGTTCCGGCCATATAGCGCTGAATCCCTTCTAATTCTTCTTTGGAAGGATTCTCTGTTTGTAACTTTTTTATCTCTTTTGAAATTTCGCGCAATGACTCTCCCGTATGTTCACTAGTTACATCTGCTTCCTCGTACCAAAGGGAAACTCCTTTTCGGTTTTGTATTGTACTATAGGGTGAATAGGTATATCCTTTGTCTTCTCGAATGTTACTCGTAATTCGAGAACCGAAAGAACCACCAAGTAGTGAGTTGGTAACTTGAAGAGCCATGTAGTCCTTGTCCTTTGGTGTTAGTGTTGGCAATCCGAGAATAACCGTTGTTTGAGGTGCGTCCTTACGATCGATCATCGCAATCTCGTTTGTGCGCGTGGGAGTAGCAGCCGGGAAATCAATTTCGGCACCAGCTTTCCAAGGGGTAAAAGAATCATTAATTGCCTTGTTTACTTCGACTTCATCAAATTTTCCAACTACATAAATGACTGAACGCTTCGCGCCAAAATTTTTCTCAAAAAAGTTTTTTGCTTTTGCAGCCGTGTAGCTATCGATCATTTCTGCTGTTGGGTAGTACCTGCCATACGGGTGATCTTTGTAGACGATCTGGAAAAATCTTTCAGTGGCTTGAGATTGGGGAACAGACTTCTGAACCGTCAATTGCCTTTTTAAATCCGCTTTTAATCGATCTACCTCCTTTGCAGGAAGAGCCGGATTCATCACTAAGTCAGCAATAACTCGCACAAGTTCTGGAACAAACTCCGACAACACAGAGCCGCTAATCGTAACATTATCCATTCCTGTGCTTACATTGATGTTTCCGCCCATACCCGCCACCTTTTTAGAAATTTCTTTAAAGGTTTTGGTGGTGGTTCCTTCCTTCATCAACAAACCTGTCAGGTCAGCCAACCAAACTTCGTTTGCAGATTCATGAATATTTCCAGTTTTGATAATTAATTGCACCTCTGCTTTTGGTACAGCGCCATATTGAACCAATGTAGAGCGAAGGCCATTGGGAAGTTGGCTCACTTTCTTCTCTGGAAGTTTAAAATCTTTTGGCGTACCACCTGCAGGAGGTGTTTGTTTTTGCGCCTCGCTTTGATAAACGAAAGTGAGACAAAGCAAAAAGCCGATTGTGATCTTCAATGCATTTTTCATTTTACTTCAGCTTTAGGGTCAATAATTAAGATAGTACGATTTGTAGCCCGCAAATATTCAGTGGCTGTCTTTTTAATTAATTCAGGAGTCACTTTTTTAAACTCGTCTTCCAACGTATTTAATCTGGAAGGATCGTCATCAAAGAGCGCAAAACTCGCCAGCATATCTGCACGTCCGATGCCGAAGAATCCGCCAAGGTCATCATAAAGCTTAGACCTCATTTTTACGACTGACAGGTCAATGTCTTCTTGCGTCACATTTTTCTGAATGTCGTCAACGGCCTTGTTAACCTCGAATAGGATTGAATCTGGCGATACATTCGCATCATAAATCAAATCAGCCATCCATATCATGGGGCCACTATAGTTAAACATATTTCCTAAGTAATTAATCCCGCCACTTATTCCGCCTGTATATCCTTTGCCTTGAACAAGAGCGAGGTATAGCTTGCTATCTTCGCCCTGTACTAACATTTGATCAATTAAGCCCATTGCAAAATATTCTGGGCTGTTTCGTTCAGGCATTTTATAGGCAAAAGCTATAGCCGGTTTGTTCGCGAGTTTATCTTCTTTAGTGAACCGTTTTTCTTTTTCTTGTCTGGGTTCAGAAATATCTGGCTTAGGTGGGAGTTGGGAAGCTGGTATTTCTCCAAAATATTTTTCAACCCACTGTTTGGCTTCTGCAATTTCAAAGTCGCCCACAATAGCAAGCGAGGCATTGTTGGGTGCATAAAACGTGTTGAAAAAATTATCTACGTCTTCCAATTTTGCAGAGTCAAGGTCTTTTAAATCCCCGTAGAAGTTGTGGGCGTTGTGCCAATTCTCATTCGCGTATTGCGGCATATCCAACCACGGGAATCCGCCATATGGCTGATTCAAAACATTAACCTTTACTTCATTTTTTACCACACCTTGCTGGTTGGTAAGATTCTCTTGTGTAATAGCAAGACCTTTCATTCGATCGGCTTCTGCCCAAATGGCTGTCTCGAGTTTATGGGCTGGCATTACCTCAAAATAATTAGTAAAATCAAACCGAGTGGATCCGTTCAGGATACCCCCATTTTGTTGTACCAATTTGATGAACTCCATTTTTCCAAGATTTTGAGAGCCTTGAAACATCATGTGTTCAAACAAGTGAGCAAATCCTGTTCGGTTTTTTGGCTCGATTCGAAAGCCGATGTTGTAATAGACGGCAACGGCTACTGTGGGTGCAGTTTTGTCTTGCGACAGAGCCACTTTTAGTCCGTTCTTTAATTTGTAGTATTCTACAGGGACTTTAAATGTGTTAGAGGCTTCCTCTTTTTTCTGATCGCAGCTTCCTAGAAAAATCAGGAGTGCCATTGCGATCATGATGATAGGTTTGTTTTTGATCGATTTGTTCATGTGGTTTGGATAATTTTTGTTTAGATGTATAAAAAAGAAATAAAGTTTGCTCAACGCTTTTGGTAGAGCTGGAATAATTGGATTTTTTTGATCAATTCTATTTCAGGTTTTTCGCCACCTCGTCCCAGTTAATGGTATTCCACCAATGGGCTACATACTCATTACGTTTGTTTTGGTACTTCAAATAGTAAGCGTGCTCCCACACATCCAAAGCCAATACGGGTGTACCTTTCAATTCACTTATATCCATCAATGGATTGTCTTGATTGGGCGTAGAACCAATTTTTAATTTTCCTCCATCGTTTATCAACCATGCCCATCCCGAACCAAATCGCTTCATAGCGGCATCATTAAATTGTTCTTTGAATTTGTCGAAAGAGCCAAACGCACCGTTGAGGGCATCACTCACTTTGCCAGCGGGAACTCCGCCACCGTTTGGCTTCATCGCTTGCCAAAAAAAGTTATGATTGTACACACCGCCACCGTTGTTACGTGCTTTTGCGGATAGCTTGGAGGCGTTCGCAAAAAAGTCTTTTTCGTTTTCGTAGACAATCTTGTCTGCAGCTATCGCTTCGTTCACATTCTTTACATAGGTAGCGTGATGCTTTCCATAGTGGATTTCCATCGTTAGGGCATCGATATTTGGCTCCAATGCGTTGAAGGCGTATGGTAGGGGAATCTGTGCGAACTGTAGGGTAGTGGTGGCAGGTGCTTGCGCGGTTGACTCAGTAAAAATAAATGAAGTCCCTACCGCTACCGCAGCAGAGGCCCTTACTGAATCTTTAATAAATTTCCTTCTCGTGGTGCTCATTTTTTCAATTGGTTTAGTTGAAAGCAGAAAAATAACCTAGGTTGGACAATAGCTAACCTTACAATTTTTGATATCCTAAATTTACTTAAAAAATAGATAGCTTGCATTATACAACTCAAACAGCTATGACTGATATATTATACGATCAAGTACCCTCTTTGGATTTGGCCGATTTTACAGGCGGTGACCATAATAAAAGAGAGAAATTTGTTGCGGATCTAGGTACTGCCTACAAAGACATTGGCTTTGTGGCGATCCGAAATCACTACCTCACGGATGATTTATCGGCTAGATTGTATGATGTGATCAAGAGGTTTTTTGCGTTGCCCGATTCGGCTAAACAACGATATGAAATAGAAGGGTTGGCCGGTCAGCGGGGCTACATTGGTAAGGGGAAAGAACATGCGAAGGGGCGCAACACCGGTGATTTGAAGGAGTTTTATCATGTAGGGCAGGAAGTGTTAGATGGAGATCCAATTAAGAAGGAGTATCCTGACAATATCTGGCCTACCGAATTACCAGAGTTTGAGTCGATCGCTCTCGATGTTTATCAACGACTTGAACAAACAGGGGTGCAGATGTTGAGAGCAATTGCTCTCTATGTCCAGCTGCCGGAAAACTACTTTGATCAAAGGGTGAAGCATGGGAATAGTATTCTACGACCAATCCATTATTTTCCTATTGAAAATCCAGATGCTGTTCCAGCGGATGCTGTACGTGCAGCGGAGCATGGCGATATCAACTTGATCACTCTTTTGATGGGCGCCAGCGCAGATGGACTGCAAGTATTGAGACGTGACGGAAAGTGGATACCCATTACGGCATTGCCAGAACAATTGGTTGTAAATGTGGGAGATATGCTTGAGCGATTGACCAATAAAAAATTGAAATCAACGATTCACCGTGTAGTCAACCCACCGCGCAGTCAAATGAACAAGCCAAGGTATTCTATTCCTTTTTTTATGCATCCCCGCTCAGAGATAAGCTTGGCAGCATTACCGGGTTGTGTGGATGAGGCAAATCCTAAGATGTGGGATGATATCACCGCTGGCGATTTTCTGAATCAACGGTTGCGCGAAATTGGATTGAAGAAGTAACTCAACTTGGTCAAGCATATTTCTTATCGAGGTTTTTTAAAAGACGTTTTACTGCTGTCTGTTTCTAGCTTTGGAGGGCCTCAGGCTCACCTTGCCCATTTTCAGAATGTCTTGGCCACGAAGAAGAACTATGTTACTGAGAGCGACCTGCTGGAGTTAAATGCACTTTGTCAAGTCTTGCCGGGTCCCACATCCACACAGACTATTTCTGCAGTTGGCTACAAATTGGGCGGACCTGGCTTGGCCTATCTTACATTGTTGATTTGGATGTTGCCGTCAGTGACCATCATGACCGTTGCCGGTCTGTTGATTGGAAGTTTTGAATCGAAAAATATCTCTCTGGCCTTTACGCGATTTATACAACCCATGGCCGTTGGACTGGTAGCTTATGCCGCCTATTCAATTGGCTTAAAATCCATCACCCGATTTAGAGCTGCGTTAATCATGATTGGTGCTGGCGTGGCCGCCTATTTTATTAATACACCCTTCGTTTTTCCGGTCACACTATTGATTGCGGGTTCTTTGACAGCGTTTAACTACAAGGCACATCCAAGAGAAGCAAAAAAGAAATTTGAAGTCCGATGGGCCAATTTTTTACTTTGGCTCGGTGTACTCGTGCTGGCGGCTGTGTTGGGAAGCGTCACTAAATCAAATCCTTCTTTTTTGCCCATTCGACTATTCGAAAACTTTTATCGTAACGGAAGTTTGATTTTTGGGGGCGGGCAGGTTTTAACCCCGCTACTTTATACGGAGTTTGTTCAATACGCACCTAAGCAATACCTCACGCACGAGGAGTTTCTTTCCGGCTATGCGTTGGCACAATCACTGCCAGGGCCGGTGTTTTCATTTGCTGCATACATTGGCAGTTTAGCGTTGCGAGACGGAGGAACAAGCGGAGCAATCTTCGGTGCGTTGATGTCAGCAGTCGGCATATTCTTACCGGGTACTTTTCTTATTTTTTTTATGACTCGCATTTGGGATAGCCTCAAAAAGTACAGGCCGATAAGGGCTTCTCTTGAAGGTATTCATGCCGCCAGCGCAGGATTGGTGGCCGCTGCAGCTATTCTATTGTTTCAACCACTTCAAGCCAATCTGCTAAATGTAACGTTTACAATCGCATCTTTTTGTTTGGTGGCCTTTACTAAGATACCTTCCTGGGCAGTGATACTGGTGGGGCTAGTTCTAGGTTTCGTACTAAAATAAAAAGCCCCATCTGTGGGGCTCTTTAAACTTTCAAAAAAACTGAGGATTAACCTAGTTTGAAAATAATAGGGAGAGTATAGCGTTGCTTTACTGCTTTACCGCGTTGTTTTCCAGGATTCCAAGGTGGCGCAGATTGCATCACACGAGCTGCTTCTTCATCACAACCGGCTCCAATGCCTTTAATGATCTTTACATCATTAATGGATCCGTCTTTTCCAATTACAAACTGTACGAAAACCTTCCCCTCTACACCCATTCTGCGAGCCTGAGCAGGATATTTCATTTTGTCACCAACATACTTGTAAAAGGCAGGAAGACCTCCTTTTGGAGTAGCTGTTTCTTCCACCACTGAGAAGATCTCTTCTACTTCTTCTTTTGGCTCTTCGGCTACAACTGTCACAGCTTCTACTTTTGTATCTTCCGTTACTTCCACATCAAACTTGATGTTTAGGTCTTCTTTAATCTCTTCTTCATCCGGAACCTCTACAATTTGAGGCTGCTGAATAACGGGTGCTGGTGGAGGTGGTTGCTCGGTTGGCGGCACTTCAAGCATTTCCTCAAATGTATTCGTGCTTTTGTTTGTGAGCAAGTCCAACTTCTCATCGTAGCTCTTCCATTCGAAGGCCATGACGGTGAGGGACATTGTTAACAAGAGACCTATGCTGAAATACAGCCCAGTCTTCTTCGTCAAATCTGCTTTTTCTGACTTTTTCGCTTCCATTTTTATCAGTTTAGGATTTCAAATATAGGAATAGAATCCATTTGTGCATACCAAGTAACAAAAAGGGAGAAAATTTTTTCCCTTTTTTATGACTTTGGCATTTCCTAACTAGACAAGGAACGAAAATCGGGGCTACTCAACTTTTACATTTTGAAGCTAATTGGCATTATGCAGCGCTGTTTTACTGCTTTTCCTCTTTGTTTGCCGGGTTTCCATGAAGGAGCATTTTGCATGACCCGCACCGCTTCTTCATCGCAGCCTGAGCCAATACCTCTCAAAACGTTCACTTCACTTATTTTTCCGTTTTTGTCAACCACAAAAGAAAGCGTCACTTTGCCCTCCACGCCCAGTCTCCTTGCCTGTGCCGGATACCTCATATTATCCACCAAATACTTGTAAAAGGCGGGCATTCCCCCATTGGGCATGGCAGATTCCTCTACAATTGTAAAAATTTCATCTACTTCTTCTTCTGCCTCCGCAACCGCCACTGAAGCAACTTCTATTCTTGGAGACTCATTATCTAAGTCAATGTTCAGATTTTCTTGAATCTCTTCTTCATCCGGTACTTCTACAATTTTTGGCTGTTGTATGACTGGTGCAAGCGGTGGTAGTTGTTGGGTGGTAGGCACCTCAATCATTTCTTCGAACGTGTTGGTACTTTTTGCAGACAGCAAGTCCACTTTTTCATCGGTCTGTTTCCATTCAAATGCCATGAGAGCTACCGAAAGGGCTGAAAAAAGACCAATACTGAAGAAAAGACCGCGTTTGTTTGACAAATCTGCCTTCTGTGTTTTTTTTGATTCCATACTAATCCATATTATTTTGGTATGGAGTGGTTACGGCATCTAGTCGGTAAGGTTTTAGAATGAAGTGCTTATTTTGTTGCGTAAAAACCAAAAATTATTTTCTACTCCCGTAGAAAAGCGTAAAATAAAAGGTTGGAAAAACGGCTCGGTTTTCAGCTTTAGGCATTAAGACAACCTCGCTAAAATAGGCGTCTACTAAAACGCCCACCTCAAATCCTGTTACTTGACTCTTAACCACTCCTAGTTCAAAATTGATTCCGGCTTTAATATTTCCGCCAAATTGAATTTTTGAATCTCCTAGCCCTTGAAAAAGGTAGCCTGTGCCCAGTATTCTACCTATCGCGTGGTCTTCATTAACGGTTCCATCTGGATTGTAAGGAGTATACTGTTCACTCTTTGTATTATTGAAACTTTGGTTACTTACCAAACGCTCAATATAGTAAGGAGCAACAATTCCAATACTTGGTCCCACGGCCAACACTGCTTTTATTTCTATGCCCTGTTGGGGAGCTTTTGTGAAAAGGATCACGTCCCGGCCATATTGAAAGCGAAACGCATATAGATAGTTGCTTTTTCCGGCAATAAACGAATTACCCGTAAGGGCCGATTGAACCCTTACCTCTTGCGGATTCTTCACATTCATAATCTCCAAACCATAAGTCTTGAAGACGCGGTCATTGACTCGCTTTGCTTTTTTAAAAACAAAACCACCTATTAAACCGCCTGAGGAATTTTTATTTATACCCCACGTAAACTCGGAGTTGTATTCATAGCTATCTTGGGTTTGGCTCATTGCTGTAAAAGCGAAAGCCAGAAATAGGAAGCCCGTTATTTGTATTTTTTTTGTCATTGCTGAACCTAGAATGTCGAAATTTAAGGTAAATAGCCAACGAAAAAAAACACGGTAAAGTTTAACACTATGGAAACAATTATGGCAGAGGCAGAATATGTTGGTGGGTTGCGCACAAAGGCCACCCACCTAAGATCTGGAAATGCGATCACTACAGATGCCCCGGTAGATAACAATGGCAAGGGAGAGGCATTTAGTCCGACTGATCTGGTTAGCGCTGCGCTCTGTAGTTGCATGATGACGATCATGGGAATTGTAGCTGAGCGAGAAGGAGTAAATCTGACTGGCTTAAAATCTGAGGTTATAAAGGTGATGAATAGTTCTCCTCGAAAAATCGCTGAAATAAAAATTCATTTTACCCATTCAGGGCTAGTGGCAACGGAAGAACAAAAGCAAAAGCTAAAAAATGCGGCACACACCTGCCCTGTGGCGTTGAGCCTTTCATCAGAGTTGAAACAAACTATTTCGTTTGATTTTTAACTACCTTTTCAGCAGTTTTTCAATTTCTGCTTTGATGGTCGGGTAGTTGATATCAAAATGAGAGGTATCGTATACTGATTTTTCATTTTGTATAATCAGTACTTGAGGAGATTGGTGTTCTACCTGAAATTTTTCAGCAATTTGTCTTGATAGCTGACGATAAGAGAGTAAGTCGAGGTAGTACGCTTGTGTATCAGCAATATCTTCACTGTTCCAATTTCGCTCCAGCCGGTTGAGTGCTGTGCTACTAATGGAGCAGGTTGTGCTGTGCTTAAATAACACAACGGGCTTTGTTCTCGAAGCGGTTGTTGCTTCCGTTAATTTCTCTTCAGAATCTAAATGAATCCAGTTCATACTTTTTAGTCGTAAAGGTCTTTCCACAATTCGCGCTCATTTTTGTCGTAGCGCGGCCGTCTTACTTTTTCTTTCACGGCAGTAGGCTGTGTATCACTTTTCTTGAATAGCCGAGACCACCACAACTTGGCATTTGTCAAAATAGTTCGCTCTTGCTTCACATTGTTGATACGTCCATGGGCGAACTTCGCGTCAGGATGCAAGTTGCTTCGGTGAGGCTTACTCATGTTTAGATTTCCTTGGTAGTTGGAAATCTTTGCGTAGGCCTTTCCAGGCGCAATCACTTTTAGTGCATCCTTGCTACTCTTTGGGTTATGTCGATAGTTTTTTGTGAGACGAGTTCGTCCTTGGTATTTATTACCTTTTGCAAAAGTGCGATTCGGGCGTACAACGTCTAATGCAAATTTGCTACTGCTTGGGTTGTGCTTGTAGTCCCAAATCATTTTCATTCGTCCAACGTACTCGCTGGCTTTCACTGTTGCCGAAGAAGGGCCAATAGCTCTTAGCGCTCCCGGTTTTGCGTTTGGATTCTTTTCGTATTTAGCTCGCCTCACTTTTATTTGAAGGCCCTCTGCTGCAAAAGCACCTTTCCCCGGCTCTCTTTTCTTTATCGAACTTTTTGAGGCAAGACGGTTTTGATTATAGTCTTCTTGTTTCACTTTTGTCTGAAAACCTTCTGCCAAATATGCGCCTTGCTCCGGTTCTCGCTTTTTGGTAGAACTACGTGCCGAGCGTGGATTTTGTGCAAAGTCATGTTGTTTCACTTTTACTTGTAATCCTTCCACTTCAAATGCTCCCTTTTTCGGCTCTTTTTTCTTTAGCGATAACCTGGAAGTTTTTTCATTCTGGACATAATCTTCCTTTTGTTTTACTTTCCCTGAATAAATAGCAGCTTTTGCGTTACTGGACAGTGGAGTGCGACCATCAATTGGTTTTCCATCGTTATTCCAAAACTTTCGTTCGCCCCCGCGTCCGCCTTTTTTTGGTTTTCTCAACTTCAGAAAACCCGTGAACTCTTCACCTTGATCCCGTAAGGTGAATACATCTGATGATTTCAAGTTTCCGCTGTATGTTCCTGCTTTTGCCGCACCGGATGCGGGTATTCGAACCGCTATTGCGTTGCCCCCATTATTTCTAAACCTTAACTTGAAGCTAGCATGAGCTTTGATTGGTTTCTTAGCTTTAATAAAGCCGGTGAATCCTTCACCCTGATCGCTAAAGCCGTGGGCTTGTGCTGATTTCAAGTTGCCACTATACGCCCCCGCTTTTGCAGCACCTGAACTCGGTATTCGAACCGCTATTGCGTTGCCCCCATTATTTCTAGACCTTAACTTGAAGCTAGCATGAGCTTTGATTGGTTTCTTAGCTTTGATAAAGCCAGTGAATCCTTCGCCCTGATCGCTAAAGCCGTGGGCTCGCGCTGATTTCAAGTTTCCACTATATGTTCCTGCTTTTGCAGCATCCGATGTTGGCATTCTGACGGCTATTGCATTGCCTCCATTGTTTCTTGATCTCTTGTTGGCGTTGGCGGCACCACCCGCTCTTAACCCTCTACTCTTAGCACTTCGAGAATACCCAAAACCACCCTTTTTTGTTTGCCTACTTCTTAAGTCTCCAGAGTACCCGGTACCTTGCCTTTGAAAAAGGGTCGAAAGCTCCCATCTTTTACTCGATCCTTGGTAGTACCCTGCCTTCGCTGCAGCGGTCGAAGGTGTCCTTACTGCAATTGCATTACCTCCGTTATTTTTTGACTGCCTCCAGATTCTTCCAACTCCTTTTGGAGCTCGCTTGGTGCCTCGAAAATTTCCAAAATTGCTTCCGACTCCTGGACGCTTGACTCCGATGGGCGTTCGATTTGGCTTGCTCCTACTGGGTTGTTCCCAAGGAATGAAACGTTGCTTTAAATTATGATTTCGGATTTTAGAATAGTTTTTTCGGATTGGTTTTTTGGAAACATCTCCGCGCCAGGCTCGCTCACGTTGCCTGTTTTCTGGAATATAGCCGGGAAAAACGGGCTCGCCACTAGTTTTGTCTCCAAATTTGCCCTGCCCGTAATAGGGGTCAGTTTGAGGTGTAGTTTCCGGCTTTGGGCTCCTAAAATTCTTTCTGCGAAGTGGTCGGCCTGAAATATCTTTTGTTGAGCTTACTTCACCTCTTGAAGACGAGGTGACCCAGTACAATTTTTTTTTCCTTGGTGAAAAGAACTGTCTAGTCGTTGCTTGGCGCCTTGCGCTTGCTTGTCCGGCACCGGATGAAGATTTTTCTCGAAAACGAAATCTTTCAACCCGACCTTTACGCTGAAAATCTTTACGCTGAAAATACTGTTCTTCCTTTCTTGGTTTTCGCGATGGATTATTGACGTAAGGGCCTCTGTTTGGATAAACATTGTTTCTAGCCATTTGTGCAGACGAAGATCTAATTCTAGCCCTGCGTCCACCTATTGGTTTGCCCGGCCTCTCACCCCGCCCTGAAATCCTGCCCTGATAGGGAGAAGAGGCCACTATTACTGCCCTTGCTGCCGCTGATTTGTTCTTTGTGCGTAGTCTTCGGCCTGAAATGTCTCTGGAAACTGACCTTATCTTTTTTTCTTTCTTCGGTTTTGATTTTTGGGAAATACTTGGAAACGGACTAATCGGCTTATCTCCCTTCGTATTTTGTGCAAAAGTGGAGCTGCAAATAAAAAAGAGTAAAATCATCCCAATCCACCGCCAAGTGAAGGAATGCTTAGGCTTTTCTACATGTGCGTTCAATGTCACCCGTTTAAACATGCTAATGTAGTGAAAAATGGGGTTTGGCCGGCCGGAAATGAATCTTCTCGAAACCCAGAAAAAAAATGTAGCACACAAAACCTTTTTACCTGTTAATTCGTAATATTGATATAATATCATTTTAATATCATATATATGAATAACGAAAAAAGTTACTCGCCCGCCTCTGGTTATTTGATGGTTTTGATCTGTTTTGGCATTTTGACACTAGGGATAGCGGGTTTGATTGCAGCCCAGAGTCCACTTTTTATTTTGTTCGTTTTCACGGGTATTATGATAATGCCCGGTTTCTTCTTTTTGAACCCGAATAGCTCCATGGTGTTGGTGTTGTTTGGCGATTACCGTGGCACGGTGAAGTCAAGCGGATTCTTTTGGGTGAATCCGCTGTTTAGTCGAAAAAAAATCTCTCTTCGTGCGCGCAACTTTGATAGCGAAAAAATCAAGGTGAACGATAAGGTCGGAAACCCGATCCAAATCGGAGTAATCTTGGTTTGGCAGGTAAAGGATACTTACAAAGCTGCTTTTGAAGTGGACAACTATGAAAACTTTGTGCGGATTCAAAGCGATGCTGCGGTACGCACGTTGGCAGGAATGTACCCCTATGATAATTTTGACAATGATGCGGAGATGACACTGAGATCGGGTCATACGGAGGTTAATCAAGCACTAGAGGAAACGCTAAGGAATCGATTGGACATCGCGGGGATTTATGTAATCGAAGCAAGGATTGGCTATTTAGCGTACGCTCCCGAAATTGCTGGAGCCATGTTAAGAAGACAACAAGCAACAGCGGTCGTAGCGGCTAGATTCAAAATAGTGGAAGGTGCTGTAAGCATGGTTCAAATGGCATTGGAACATTTAAAAGAGCAAAACATAATTGAGTTGGACGAAGAGAAAAAAGCGGCCATGGTAAGTAACTTGATGGTTGTGCTTTGTGCTGACAAAGATGTCAATCCAGTTATCAATACCGGAACACTTAATCAGTGATGGTAAGTTATGGCACAGAAAAAACCATTTGTTCTGCGATTAGATCCTGAAATACTAAAGGCTGTGGAAAAATGGGCAGCCGATGAATTTCGCAGCACAAATGGTCAATTGGAATGGATTATTAGCAAGGCATTAAAAGAAGAAGGAAGAGCGAAGTTGAAGGAAAAAAACCAATAAAAGATGTTTCATGAGGCTCACACTTCAGTCCCCCTATTATTTAAATAAAATCTTTGATTAATATTTTAACAAGTCTTCGATCTTTCCCTTCAACCTTCCTTTTGGTAAGAAATTATTTTCCAGCGTAGGAGCAAATGGGATGGCGGTGTCCAAACTCGCAACGCGCATAATTGGTGCGTCAAGGTGATTGAATAGATGTTCATTGATCCACGCAGATATTTCCGCTCCAATACCGCCTGTCAGCGTATCTTCGTGCAGGATCAAAACACGATTCGTCTTTTTCACCGTTTGTTCTACCGCAAGTTTGTCCCACGGCAGCAACGTCCGCAAATCCAACACGTCTGCGCTAACTTCTGGCATGGTTTGTAAAATTTCTTTTGCCCAATGAACGCCCATACCATAGGTAATAACAGAAAGATGAGTCCCTTCACTTACCAGTTTGGCTTTGCCGATCTCAACTGTATAATAATCGTCAGGTATTTCATCTTTTACCGAACGATATAAAACTTTGTGTTCAAAAAATAAGTATGGATTAGGGTCTTCGAACGCAGCACACAATAACCCTTTTGCATCATAAGGATTGGAAGGGTAAACGATCTTCAAGCCAGGCGTATGAAAGAACCAAGCTTCGTTGCTTTGCGAATGAAATGGCCCCGCAGCTGTGCCTGCGCCTGTAGGCATGCGGACAACTACGTCTGCCGCTTGACCCCAGCGCCAGTGAATCTTAGCGAGATTGTTTATGATTTGATTAAAACCCTCTGTCACAAAATCAGCGAATTGCATCTCGACCATAGCCTTCATCCCTTTGATAGAAAGACCAAGAGCAGAGCCAACAATCGCTGCTTCGCAAAGAGGAGTGTTGCGCACTCTTTCTTTCCCGAATTTTTCTACAAACCCTTCTGTTATTTTAAAAACACCGCCATAGTCAGCAATGTCTTGGCCCATCAAAACCAAATTGGAATGTTTTTCCATACTTAGTCGTAGCCCATCGCTGATAGCATCTATAAAACGTTTTTCACTTTTCTTTTCTGATGTTGCCTCGATTACTTGTTGGACAAACGGAGCGTATACATCATGCAATTCTGTCGCTGTATCTGCTACGGGGTGTGTTTCCACAAAGGCAGTAGCCAGCCCTTCTTCAATTTCTTTTTTAATTTTTTTGCGGACTGAGTCGATGAATTTCTGATCGATTACCTTTTCGCTTAACAAAAATTTCTCATAGTTATCGAGTGGATCTTTCTTTGCCCACTCATCCATTAACTTCTTTGGAACATATTTGGTGCCGCTTGCTTCTTCGTGACCACGCATCCGGAAGGTCATGCACTCTAACAATATTGGCCTCGGGTTTTTTCTCAAACTCTCGGCAAGGGATTTCATCGTGTCATATACTTCCAGCACGTTGTTTCCGTCTACCTGAACTCCTTCAATTCCATAGCCAATTGCTTTGTCTATAAATTGTTTGCAACGAAATTGTTCGCTGCTGGGTGTCGACAACCCATATCCATTGTTTTCAATGACAAAAATCACAGGAAGGTCCCACACGGCTGCGACATTTACCGCTTCATGAAAATCGCCTTGGCTCGTGCCTCCATCGCCATTAAAGACAACCGTGACTTTTTTCTCTTTTTTCAATTTTGATGCTAGTGCAATGCCATCCGCTACGCCATTTTGGGGTCCCAGGTGTGAAATCATTCCTACAATATGATGTTCATTTGTTCCAAAGTGAAAAGAGCGATCGCGACCTTTCGTGTAGCCACTTTGTGTTCCCTGCCATTGGGCAAATAACTTCTCAAAGGGCATATCACGACCCGTAAAAACGCCTAGGTTGCGATGCATAGGAAGAATGTATTCGTCTTTTTCAAGGGCAGCTGTGATGCCTACCGAAATAGCCTCCTGACCAATTCCACTAAACCATTTGCTGATTTTACTTTGGCGAAGTAAGATCAGCATCTTTTCTTCGATCAGACGAGGTTTTACTAACCGTTCGTAAAGGTTTTGAAGAGTTTGATCAGAATGTTTTTTACGGAGAAATTTCATGGCAAAAGTATAGCCACAAAGTTAATGGAGTTTTGTTCTCCAAAAATTATCAAACAAATGGTAAAAAATGAAAGTTAAGCTACAAATTCTTTATCCCTAATCAACTCAAGGTCTGGCTTGCTCTCATCGGTGAGTTTCACTTTGCCACGCTCATTTCGGGTAATGCGGGAATAAAGTGAAATATTCTTATCAAAAAGAAATTGAAAGAAAAGCTTTGTCCAGGATTGGTGTGACTTTAACGAGTCATAATAATCAGGAGCTTGTTTTTTTAAGGCAGGAAGTTTGTTCCAGGGTACTGAGGGGAAGTCGTGATGTTCATTATGGTAGCCTACATTAAAGGCTAATTTATTTAGTGGGCCATAGTAACTATACGTTTCCTGATTTTGGTCAAGTGTCAAATAATGTTCCTGTATCCATCTCGCTCCAAGCGGATGCAAGCCAACCGAAAAGAAAAAACTCACAAGCATAAAGATCAGTGCCTTTGGCCCGAAGAACACCCAGATGGCAACATTAAAGGCAATCTGAACAACCCAATTTGTGATGATCCAACCATCCACTGGCTTTATTTCTTTCAAGCGGAAAGTTCGTGCTACTTGAAAGGCAGGAAATAGCAATAACCAAAATGCTTTACCCAATATAGTATTATTGATTAATCTTGCTTCCCAGAAATCCGGAAGATCTGCATCCAATTCATGGACACCCTGAAAAGAATGGTGTTTGATATGGTAACGAAAAAAGGAAATGGCACTTGGCATCGTGTGCGGTAAATTGGCAATGATGCCAGCAATGTAATTGGCAGCTTTGCTTTTGAATAAAAGATGATGAGAGCATTCGTGAATCATTACGAAGAGGGCATGATTGAAGAACGCCCCCACCACATAGGCGACTAAAATAACCATCCACCAAGGACTGTCTTTTAACAAGTAAGACATTGCTATCATTCCCCCCACCAGACCAAAAATGGCAAGCAACGTCAAAGGATTTTTGCCAAAAAGCTGCTTCACTTCCGGATGATGTGAAAGAATTTCTTTGGTGCGAATGCGGTGTGGTTCCGGGCTGTTTGAGAAATGAAAATCAGTGGCGGTCATAAATTCAAAATGAATTGTAAAGGTACTTATTTTTCATTTAACATATTTGCAAACGCAATGTTTGAAAAGGTCATAAACTTTGGAGTTATCGGCATGTAGAAATAGACATCCATCAAGAAATCCAAAAACTAACGTTATTTTTGAAGCCCATGATACAATTTGAGGAGTTTACACTTGACAATGGATTGCGCGTAATTGTGCACGAGGATCATACTGTACAATTGGCGGTCATGAATATTTTGTATGATGTGGGTTCTCGGGACGAAGATCCAACGAAAACGGGGTTCGCGCACTTGTTTGAACATTTGATGTTTGGAGGATCAACAAATGTGCCTAGCTATGACGAACCTCTCCAACTGGTTGGAGGAGAAAACAATGCTTTTACCAGCACCGATATCACCAACTATTACCTAACGGTGCCTGCTGCCAACTTAGAGACCGGATTTTGGTTGGAGAGTGACCGGATGATGAGCTTGTCTTTTGATCCGAACGTTTTGGAAGTGCAACGTAAGGTGGTGATAGAGGAATTTAAACAGCGCTATTTAAATCAACCCTATGGTGATGTATGGTTGAAACTTCGACCGCTTGCCTATGAAAAGCATCCGTACCAGTGGGCAACGATTGGCAAAGAGATTAGCCACATTGAAAATGCTACACTACAAGATGTAAAGACTTTTTTCTACAGGCATTATCTGCCAAATAATGCGGTACTAGTGGTGGCCGGAAATGTGTCGTTAGATCAGGTTAAAAAGTTAACCGAAAAATGGTTCGGCCACATCCCCTCTGGCGTCAAAGAGAAACGAAATTTGTTGTTAGAGCCACCTCAAACGAAAAAGAAAGTGGAGGAGGTAGAAGCGAAAGTGCCTGCCCACGCGATCTATAAGTCGTGGCACATGTGTGGCAGGTTTGACAATGATTATTATGCTACTGATTTCTTAAGTGATATTTTGAGTAGAGGGCATTCCAGTCGATTGTATCAGACGCTTGTACAAGAGCGGGAAATTTTCAGTTCCATTTCTTCTTTTGTGATGGGGACAGTAGATCCAGGCTTATTTGTGGTGAGTGGGAGAGTGCGAGAAGGGATTGATTTAAAAGCGGCCGAAAAGGAAATTGACCAGGTTCTTCAAAAAGTAGTAGAAGATGGCGTGACTGAGATCGAACTTGAAAAAGTAAAAAATCAAGCAGAGGCAAGTCTGCAATTTGGCGAGGTAGAGGTATTAAACCGGGCAATGAATTTAGCTTTCGCTTCGCTTTCGGGTGATGCTGGTTTAGTCAATCGAGAGGCACAATTGATGGAGCGTATTTCTGCGGCTGATTTGCAGCGAGTGGCCTCTTCCATTTTGCGCGAAGAAAACGCAAGTGTATTGTATTACAATTCAATCAAATAACGATGAAGCTTCGCGTAGGTCTTGGTTTTGATGTTCATCAGTTGGTAGAAGGGCGTGACTTTTGGTTAGGGGGAATTGTCATTCCATCAACTAAGGGAGCACTCGGTCACTCCGATGCCGATGTATTGATCCACGCTATTTGCGATGCATTGCTTGGTGCCGCCAACCTCCGCGATATTGGATTCCACTATTCCAACAAAGACCCTAGATGGAGTGGCAAAGATTCTAAATTCTTTTTGCAGGATGTAACTCGCATGTTGGCTGACCGCGGCTGGCAAATTGAGAATGTTGATTGCACCATTATTTTGGAGAATCCTAAAATCAATCCTCATATTCCGGAGATGAAGAAAGTCCTTGCTCCGTTAATGAATATTTTGGAAGAAGATGTTTCCATCAAAGCCACCACGAACGAAACTATGGGGTATGTGGGGCGCGGAGAAGGGATTAATGCGATGGCTGTTGCTTTAATCAAGAAAGAGTAACGTGGACGAGCTCATCGTCATTCACACCGAAGACGGTTCAACTTCGTTTTTTCACAGTGGGCTGGAAGAGACCTATCATTCTGTACACGGAGCCATTCAAGAATCACAGCATGTTTTTATTGAGGCAGGTTTGCATCATTGGCTGCGGATTTCAAATCGACAGACTATTTCCATTTTGGAAATAGGATTCGGCACCGGCCTCAATGCATTACTTACTGCTTTAGCCGCAGAAAAAGTGGGCGTTGAAATTGAATATGAGACAATCGAGGCGTTTCCACTAGCGATGGAAATGGTGCGACTTCTTAACTATCCTGCCATCATCGGTACAAACAATGCAAAATCGGTTTTTGAAAACTTGCACCAAGCCGAGTGGAGAAAGCCAAAAAAAATTTCACCGTATTTTGATTTTCTTAAGAATGATTCAAAGCTACAAGAAACAGATTTTGGTGACGAAAAATTTGATTTGATTTTTTTTGATGCGTTCGGGCCAGACAAGCAACCTGATATGTGGCAGCGCAGTAATCTCGTTAAAATGGCACGAGCAATGAAACCGCAGGGTGTATTCGTTACCTATTCGGCAAAAGGTCAGCTGAAAAGAGACTTAGTGTCATTGGGGCTTTTGGTGGAGAAAATACCCGGTCCGCCAGGAAAACGAGAAATGATTCGAGCAACAAAGCCTTAGCCAAGGGCTTCCACTTCTTCCACTTCCTCTGGCATCATTTTTTTAAATAAATTTTCGATGCCGGCTTTTAATGTGATCGTGGATGACGGGCAACCACTGCAAGATCCTTGAAGTGTTACCGTTACTTTTTTGTCTTTTAATGAATGAAATGTGATAGCTCCTCCGTCTTGTTCTACTGCCGGACGGATGTATTCATCTAATATTGTTTTGATTTTTTTAATCGTTTCCGTTTCCTCCTGCTCCTCAGCAGCGGGAGCTTTCATATCAAGAATGAGCTTACCCGATTCCAAGAAACCCTGTATGTGTTTTTTCAACGTTTCCTGAATTTCAATCCATTCAACTTCTTCTTTTTTGGTAACGGTTACAAAATTGCTGGCGTAAAAAACACGATCCACAAAGGGGTACATAAACAGTTCTTGGGCGAGTGGAGCGTGCTCTGCTTCGGCAGGACTGGGGAAATCAAAGCTCATCCCCTCAGGTACCAACATCTCATTCAGCACAAATTTGAGGGAATTTGGATTTGGATTTGATTCCAGATAGATGTGAATGGCTTTTGGCGCGGCTTTTAGCATGACAATTATTTTTTGATGGAACAAAAGTAGGCAAATAAAGTTCCGATAGGAAAACCGCGGGCTTCAATAAGAGCCAGATTTCACTTTCCGCTGCAGCTACTCGAGCTGTCTTACTTAGCCAATGAAAAAGAAGCAAAAACAGGCAGGTGGTCGGACGGGTAATATTTGCCATTGTTATCCTGAATGACCCGATACGATTCTGCTTTCCATTCGGAGGAATGGAAGATGTAATCAATTGTTTTGCATTCTATTGCATTCATTTCAAAACCGCAGTACGTGCCGACTTTTGAATGGGTGGGGCGCGAGTCAAAGAGCGGAACTCCAATTTTTTCTTGAATCATGGTTTGGTAGGGTTCTTCGGTGGGCTGTGAATTGAAATCGCCTGAAACAATTATTGGCAATTCCTTTCCATTATTGTTTAATCCCTGTACAAACCCTTTGATAAAAATTGCACTTTTTAATCTTGCCTGTTGGCCGATGTGATCAAAGTGTGTATTCAAAAGGACAAAAGATTTTCCTGAGTCCTTGTGTTTAAAAATGGCAAAAGTAAAAATGCGCGTAATGGCCGCATCCCAACTTTTGCTGCCCGGCACATCGGGTGTTTCTGAAAGCCAGACTGTATTTTGTTTCACCACTTCAAACTTCTCTCTCTTGTAAAAAATGGCCGAATATTCTCCTTTCTCTTTTCCATCATCGCGGCCAACGCCCACAAACGCGTAAGCAGGAAGTTCCTTTTGTAAATCTATCATCTGATTATGAAGAGCTTCTTGCACACCCACCAAATCAGGATCATATTTTTGGATAAGTGACGCCACTTTCTTACTACGGTTGCTCCACTCATTCACGCCATCTGCCTTCGTATCGAGGCGTATGTTGTAGCTCATAACGGAAACGGTTTGCCCGATAGATGAGTGAACAACAACAGCCATGAGGAATGTGACAAATGTTTTCATTTCGGTTGGCAATAATCAAGACGTAGTTTTGATTCAATCATCAATTTACTTTGATTAGTTCTATCTCAAAAACAAGTGTTGCATAAGGAGGGATTTGACTCCCTGCCCCGCGATCTCCATAGCCTAGATTTTCAGGAATGAATAAAACCCACTTGTCTCCCTCGCGCATGAGCTGTAATGCTTCTGTCCAGCCTGCAATAACTTGAGTTACCCCAAACGTAGCTGGACTGCCACGCCTTACCGAACTGTCAAACTCCGTACCATCCAATAACTTTCCTGTATAGTGCACGGTCACCTGGTCGTTAGTGGTGGGTGTTTTTCCCTTACCCACGGTTAGTACTTGATATTGCAACCCGCTGGCTGTGGTGGTTACGTCAGGCTTCGTCTTGTTCTCAAGAAGAAAACGTTCGCCTTCTTCGCGTGCTTTCATCGATTTTAGCTTAGAAGCTTCTTGCATATATTGTTGCACAATGCTCGAACATTCGGGTTGTTGCATTAAAAGCGGCTTGTTATTGAAAACATCTTTGATGGCACCTACAATCACATCCAACGAAAGTGAATCGCCACCCTGAGCTTTGACGTTGGAGGCTATTAACACGCCTAGTCCATAGCTTGCCTTAGTATGTTTATCGGTTAACTGTAGGACCGGGTTTTTCAAATTCTCAACCTCCTTTTTTAGATTTTTTGATTCTTCCGTTAGTTGAAGTACTTGACTTTGGAGTTCTTTTTTGGATTGCGCAAACGCGAACGAGTTAACAACAATCAGGATAGTAGTTAATGCGAAATTCTTCATTGGCTTTCTTAAAAATAAGTCGGCAATTAACGAAAAACTTTCGGACTAAAATTAGATAGAGTGACTTTCACTCAAGGTTACAGATTACCTATGTTTTTCCAATGGTGAACAGTAAATTCTTTATAGTTCTTCCCTTCGTCACCCGAATACACCAATTTTCCTCCAAACTGCCCTGTTAACTTCTCCCAATAATTCAAGCCCTTGAAAAAATCCAAATTGAGTGTGGCTGCCGATTTTATTTCTACCGGAATTTGGGTGCTTCCGTTATCGATTAGAACATCTACCTCGTTGCCGCTGCTATCGCGCCAATAAAATAAGTTGCTGCGCAGGCCTTTATTGAATCGATTCTTTAATAATTCAGTTATGATAAAATTTTCAAACAACGGCCCTCTGTAGCCATGGTTGGTAAGTTCATTGGCATTTTTAATTCCTAACAGGTAGCATGCCAACCCCGTATCATAAAAATATAGTTTAGATGTTTTGGTCAATCGTTTATTAAAGTTTTTGTAGTAAGGCGGAAGCGTATACACGATGTAACTTGCTTGCAAAACTCCAAGCCACGACTGTACAGTTTTATAATCTACTCCTGTATCGTTGGCTAGATTTGTTAAATTGATTTGCTGACCTATTCGCCCGGCACACAGGTATAAAAAACGCTGAAAAATGTTTAGGTCAGAAATATTTTTTATCAGCCTCACGTCTCGTTCTACATATGTGCGCAAATAGCCGGCAACCCAATCTGCTGGGTTTGCTCGATCATGTACTAGGGCAGGATAGCCTCCTAAAAAGATATGTTCTTCTAATGAAGTTGGCGGCTGGGGGCAAATCTCACTTTCGTGAATAGAGAATGGAAGCAAATCCAAATAGCCGACCCTGCCGGCCAACGATTGTGAAATTGATTCAAGCAGCAGGAAATTGTTCGATCCGGTAAGAATGAATTTTCCTTTTTCACTACTCCCATCTAAAATGCCCTGTAGGTAAGAAAATAGTTCGGGCGCTTTTTGTACTTCATCTAATATAGCACCCTGCGGAAAGGCGTTGAGAAAACTCACAGGGTCTGCCAAAGCCAGGTTTCTAGCAGTGGGGTTTTCAAGTGAGACATATGGCTTTTCTGGAAAAAACGATTTTGCGAGGGTGGTTTTTCCACTTTGTCGTGGGCCAGTAATGGCAATTGCCTTAAACGAGACGGTAATCCTTTTTAATAGCTCAAATGAATCCCTGGAAATCATTTATGCAAATTAGGAATTCAATTCCTAATTTGCAAAGTAAAATGATAATCAGTATGTTACGATATATTTTCAGCCTCTCCTAGTGAATTTTCCCACTTACTGACCACGGCCGTGGCGATGCTGTTGCCAACTACATTGGTGGCACTGCGACCCATATCAAGCAATGGATCTATGCCCAAAAGTAAGGCAAGCCCGGCCTCGGGAATGTTAAATGTGGCCAACGTACCTGCAATCACTACCAACGAAGCGCGCGGCACACCCGCGATGCCTTTGCTGGTAAGCATCAAAACTAACAGCATGCTGACTTGAGTAGAAAACGGTAAATCAATTCCGTATGATTGGGCGATAAAAAGCGAAGCGAATGTCATGTACATCATGCTGCCGTCTAAGTTAAAGGAGTAACCCAGTGGCAATACGAAACTCACGATTTTGTCTTTGCAGCCAAATTTTTGCAACAGCTCCATTGTTTTTGGAAAAGCAGCTTCGCTACTGCTTGTGCTAAATGCCAGTAAAATCGGCTCTTTCATTTTTCGCAATAATGCGATCACTCTTTTGCCAATGATTAGCGATCCGGCAAGCGCTAGTACAATCCACAATACTAACAGTCCACCATAAAATTCAGTAATGAAGATGGAATACGTTTTTAAAATTCCCAGTCCTTGTTTTGCAATAATGGCTGTCATTGCCCCAAAGACGGCCACGGGTGCGAAATTCATCACATAACCGGTTACTTTAAGAATCACATGAGCGATCGCATCCATTGCTTTGATTACGATTTTTCCTTGTTCGCCAATAGCAGCGGTAGCTACACCAAAGAAAAGAGAGAACACCACTATTTGGAGAATTTCATTTTTGGCCATCGCATCAATCACACTGGCTGGAAAAACATGATACAAGAAATCCTTCAATGAAAGACTGTTGTGAGCGAGTCCTATATCGGTACCGGCATCGGGCAACGGTAAATTCATGGCGATACCTGGCTTGAAAATATTAACCAAGATCATCCCGAGTAACAGACTGGTCAGCGATGCGCCAATAAACCATAACAGCGTTTTGCCACCAATACGGCCAACCGAATTGATATCTCCTAGCTTGGCCACACCCACTACCAGGGTTGTAAACACAAGTGGAGCAACAATCATTTTAATTAAGCGAAGGAAAACGTCTGCGAGAATGGAAAACGGTTCCACTTTTTTATCGCGGGCAGAGATCACCGCACTGCGTTCTTTTATAATTGATTTTTTTTGTTGCTCCAATTTTACATTGGCAATGCTATCTTTTGATTGCGAAAGTTGGTGCTGCACTTGCTGAAAGCTGACCTCAAGGGATTCCAACTTTTTATTCTCGTCCGCTACATAGTTTTTATTCAATAAGAAACCCAGGCCAATACCAATTATTAAGGCGATGATGATATAGAGGGTGAGGCGGCTTTTGGTTTTTGGTTGGGGACTTTCCATAGTGCGTTAAGGTAGTACAGTTTTTTCGACTGTGATAAAAAATGAATCTATTTTGGCTTGAAGCTCAATTGTTTCCTGTAAGGCCGTGGCCATTTTGCAATAGTGACCAGGGTCTTCCATCAGGCGGCCTTTGCGGTCTTTCAAGTATTTTTCCATTACTTGGTAGCCGCTAAACTACGAACAAACTCTAGATGAGTGTTTTTATAAATTAACCCCCATGAAGCATGATTCTTGTTTGAAAAAAACAGCTCAATATTATTGGTTACAATATTTAAGAGTAAATGCTGTTGGTTTCCCAAATAGTTTAGATACTTGTAATTGGCTTGCTTAACAGTCTCTTTCATGATTTTTTGAATTGTTTGCGCAATGTTTTTCTTCGCGGGCATCGCCCTGTGCGGTGGTATCGGCTATTTTTTTAAGGTAGTCTTGTAGCATGCGCTAGCGCAAGATAACATTTCTTTTTTCAGATGTGTTATGTTTGCCACTATCGGAAATGGCCTTGATAGGGCGCTGAACTTACGCTTTGATTTGGCTTTGGTTGTCGTGCTTGTTTTGCTTTTTTCTCATTCGATAATCATCAATCATAAAGTAGACTCTAATTCCGGAAATCGTAAGAGCGCCAACGAAACCGATCACAAAAAAGGCCACCAGAATGGTCATAACCCTACTTTACAGTTGATTCACTTTTGCTCTCAACAGAAAATCCACCAAGACCAATGCAGCCATCGCTTCTACAATCGGCACGGCCCGAGGCACTACACACGGATCGTGTCTTCCCTTGCCTGAAACAACCGCTTCATTTCCATCTATATCCACGCTTTGTTGATCTTGCATAATAGTGGCCACTGGTTTGAAGGCCACATTGAAATAAATATCTTCTCCATTGCTAATGCCACCTTGTACCCCACCGGAGTGATTTGTCTTGGTTCGTATCCTTCCACCTTCGTTGTAAAACTCATCGTTATGTTGTGAGCCCCGCAGTTGCACACCTTCAAAACCGCTGCCATATTCAAAACCTTTCACCGCATTAATACTCAACATCGCTTTGCCTAATTCAGCATGCAGTTTATCAAATACGGGTTCCCCTAAACCGACAGGACTATTTTTGACAACACAAGTCACAACACCACCAATGGTATCACGGTCTAACCGCACCTGATCGATCAATGCAATCATTTTTTCTGCGGTGATTGGGTCCGGGCAACGAATAATATTCTCTTCTGTTTTGCTAAGATCCAATGAAGTATAATGAGGAGCTTTCAGTTCGCCTACTTGTGAAACGAAAGCATTGATCTCAATCGCATATTTTTTTAGCAATAGCTTGGCAATCGCTCCGGCAGCTACACGTGCGGCCGTTTCTCGAGCCGAACTTCGACCTCCACCACGATGATCGCGAACGCCATATTTTTCTTGGTAGGTAAAATCGGCATGGGAGGGGCGAAAAGTATTTTCAATATGACCGTAATCTTTGCTGCGCTGATCTTGGTTTTCGATCACTATCGCTATAGGTGCTCCAGTTGTTTTTCCTTCAAATACTCCAGAGAGAATTTTAAAAGTGTCATCTTCTTTTCGTTGCGTTGTAATTTTTGATTGGCCGGGCTTTCTTCGGGTTAATTCTGCTTGAATAAAGGCCTCATCTATTTCCAGCCCCGCCGGACAGCCATCGATGACCACACCGATTGCCAGTCCATGACTTTCTCCGAACGTGCTGATTTTAAAAAGAGTGCCGTAGGTATTGCCCATTATTTTTTTACTATCAAATAGACTGATGCCGCTAAGATGAGCAAGATAAAAACATTCAGAGCAATTTTTAGCTGATTGGCTGAAGTGATGGTCTTCAGCGTATTGTCCGTAACATCCATTCGATCGTAAAACGAGCCTAGGTCGTTGCTTTCAATGGCTTGATTTTTCTGGCTCTCGCCTTGAACGGTTACTAGTTCTTTCGACTGAAGTGTATCGTATTTCTTGGTAGTTGGATTAAAAAACACCCATTGAAAATAATTTTTTAATGCAAAAGATCCAGGCTCTTTGGGAATGATAAAATAGCTGAATGTTTTTTTGCCCGTGATATGCCCCACCTCGCGGTTGATATTTTGTTTAATATTCGGCTCGTAAAATTCAAAGCTATTGTCGCTGCTAACTCTTGGTTTTTCAATGCCAGAAATGTTCCCCTCTCCAAAAATAGTAAAGTCATAACCTACACTCTGACCTGTTTCCAGATCGTTTTTGGCAAGTCTTTCTTCTAATCGGTAATCACCAACTGCCACCACATCACTCAGTGGATGAGGAGGAAGGTCTTTCACTTTCACGGTTTTGGCTTTTGAATAGAACGTCTTAAAATCTTCTTGTCTATTTTGCCCAAAGAAAGACGGATTTTTAGCCACTTTAAACTTAATCATCTCCAAGCCTACACTCGGAAAAACAACAGGCTGGTTGTTGAGTGGATAGAAAGTAGCCTGATAAATCTTGTATTGGGTGTAATTTTTGCCGTTGATTTCGATTGGCTCTCCTTCTATGCTCTCAATATTGAAATTCTCTTCCCAGCAAGTGGAAGGTTTCAATTTTTTAAGAATGTCAGCAAGTTGTTTTCCCAATTCGTGGAACTGCATGGGTGCACGATTACTTTCGGCCACCAGAAACGAAAGAGTAGCTGTAAAAGCTTCACCCACATAAACTTCGTCTTTTGTGGTTGTCAACGCGAGTAGCGCTTCTTCTTTTACATCAACAAACTCGGTAGCGCCTCGCCCGAAAAAATCTTCGCGGGGATCGCGGTCAAAAAAGCTTCTAAAAGGATCGGTTTGCTGCACTTGAACAGGCGGGCCGATTTTCAGCTTCTTGCCATTCACTGAGTACACCTGGTCATTTACTTTCATTTTAAAGGAAGGAATAGTGAATGTCCCTTGGCGAGTAGGAGCGTACGTCATGATAATGCTTTGCGAGGAACTCATTTGGCCATTCACAATACTCGTTTGAGAACTGGATGAGGTTCCCCGTTTTTGCAGACCTTCAATATCGGGGAAGTTATCGTAGCTTTTAAGGCGGTCGTTATTGACCGTGATCGTGATGGTCCAGGCTTGGTTTTCACCAATTTCTCCCGGCCCGAGTTCAATCTGAACATTTTGTGCCTTCGCACAAAAGCCCAACGTGAGTAGGCTCAAAATCAAAAAACCGCTTCTTACCATAAATTTCAAGGTTGCAAGTAGCATCGCAACAAGTTGCAATACAAAATTAAAATCTTCTTTTTTAGTATTAAATCTGTTTTGTACTTTCAAGTCTCAATACGATTTGAAGGGCGTTTGAAATAAGTCAAATTGGCTAGGCAACTTAAGACTAATCTCAACGTTTTAAATTCTCAACATTGAACCACGTACTTTAAACAACGAATGAAAATGCTCAATTATGTCAAAAACATACTCAGCCGAGTAAGTTTTGACGCACGGCTCTTTGAAAAGGAGCTGAGAAAAGCTATCAGAGTATTGATAGCGGAGGAGATTCAGGAGCTCAGAAATTGGTGTTATGCCAATTATGGGAATGAGCACCGGGCCATTTTGAACCGGTGTTTTGTGATCGCTTGAAATTGTAAAAACGAAAAAGGAAACCCTGGCGGATAAGCCGGGGTTTTTTGTTTCTGGTGGATGGCATCACACCCGTTTGTGTAAAAAGCAGCTTCTTCCAAAGGCCTTTTTGTATATTTCAAGCTTAGACCAAATTTTATGCGGCACACTTTATTCTTCTTTTTTCTATTGAATTCGATGATTGGCGTTGCACAACGCGCCATTGATCCTTCAGATATTTATCGACTCAAATCAGTTAGCGATCCGCAAGTTTCGCCTGAGGGAAAATGGGTGGCTTATGTGTTATCCACACCGGATTCGGCCAAAGACAAATCAGATTCCGATATTTGGATGATAAGTTGGGATGGGAAGGAAACGGTAAAATTAACCGCAAGCAAGGAGGGCGAGAGTCGGCCTCGTTGGTCTCCGGATGGAAAATATTTAACCTTTATGTCTTCGCGCTACGAAACTAAATCATCTCAGATTTGGAGAATGGACAGACGTGGAGGAGAAGCTGAAAAACTGACAGAATTAAAATACAGTATCAGTGACTATGTGTGGAGCCCTGATGCCAAAAAGATAGTGCTGGTTATACAAGATCAGGAGTCGAGCGATGAAGCTGAAAAGAAAAAATCCGCGAAACCGATCATGATCGATCGCTATCATTTTAAATCAGATGCGGGTGGCTATCTGGAGCGTAAGCGTAGCCATCTGTATGTTTTTGATCTTGAAACAAAGAAGTTGGATACACTTACCAAGGGCGATTATGACGAAGGGAATCCGGTGTGGTCCCCTGACGGCAAGAAACTGGCGTTTGTCAGCAATCGAAGCGCAGATACCGATCGCAACGGAAATACCGATATCTGGGTGATGGAGGCCACAAAAAATGCGGCCATCAAACAACTCACAACATGGCAGGATTCGGACACAAGCCCAGCATGGAGTCCGGACGGCAAATACATCGCATATTTAAAATCGCAAACACCGGGCTATGACATTTATGATCAGCCCCAGCTAGCATTAGTTCCTGCTGAAGGAGGTTCGTCTAAAATTTTAAATGCAAAATTAGATCGCGATGTATCAGCTCCTCGTTGGTCGGCCGACAGTAAGTCCGTTTATACTGTAGTTGACGATGATCGAAGAGCCCATGTAGTTTCCTTTGATTTGGATGGAAATATGAAAAAGTTAACCTCGGGCGATCGTACGTTTGGGGCACTACAGTCGGCAGCTAATAACAATTGGGTAGCACTTTCAAGTGATGCGTCCACACCCAATGAGATTTACACGGTTGAAGGAGAATCGACTCGCAGACTCACCCACGTCCATAACGATTTTCTAAAGCCCTTAGCGTTGGCTTCTGTAGAGGGGTTCACCTCCAAAAGTAAGGATGGCACGACAGTGAATAGTCTACTGTTCTGGCCGGCCAATCAGCCAAAGGACAAGAAGTTGCCATTGGTATTATGGATACATGGCGGCCCTACCGCACAAGATGATTTTGGTTTTGATTTAACGCCTCAGGTTTTAGCTGCAAAGGGGTATGCTGTTGCGTGCGTAAACTACCGCGGCAGTAGTGGCAGAGGAATGGCTTTTAGCAAGGCCATCTTCGCAGATTGGGGGAACAAAGAAGTGATGGATTTGATTGGTGCGGTTGATCACTTAATCAACACTGGAAAAGTAGATGCGGATAAGTTAGGCATTGGCGGGTGGAGTTATGGCGGAATTCTTACAGACTATGTAACCGCTACTGATCCACGTTTCAAAGCAGCGGCTAGCGGAGCGGGAAGTGCCTTGCAACTTTCATTGTATGGCTCTGATCAATATATCGCCCAGTATGAAAATGAATTGGGTGTTCCATGGAAGAACATGGACAAGTGGATGAAAGTATCTTACCCTTTTCTAAATGTTGAAAAGATCAAGGCGCCAACACTTTATATGGTAGGAGAAAAAGATTTTAATGTGCCTGCGGCCGGCAGCGAACAGATGTATCAGGCATTGAAATCCTTGGGTGTTCCGACCCAATTTGTTGTGTATCCCGGTCAGCACCACGGAATTAGCGTACCGAGTTATCAAAAAGATCGATTGGTAAGATACCTAGATTGGTACGGGAAATACTTAAAGAAAGACGAGCTGAAGGAAAAGCTCCCTCAGAAAAAGTAGTCGCTAGTCAAGAAATTCTCCCAGACCTTGCCGCGTAACAAATGGTTCAGATCCGGTAAAATCCACTATGGTCGAAGGCACATTGCCGCCTTGCCCGCCATGAACAATCAGATCTACTTTGTGTTTGAAGTCCTCGTAGATTTCATCGGGGTCTGTCGTGTATTCCTTTATCTCATCATCGTCTTTGATAGACGAGGTAATAAGTGGATTGCCCAGTTGTTTTACAATGGCTAACGGAATGCGATGATCGGGTATGCGTATTCCTACGGTCTTTTTATTAACACCTAAAATTTTAGGAACATTAGAATTGGACTCAAAAATAAATGTGAATGGGCCGGGCAATAGTTTTTTCAGCACCTTGAAGGCAGGGGTGTCCAGCCGCTTTACATATTCTGAGATGTGACTTAGATCGCTGCAGATAAACGACAAATTCAATTTCTGCGGTTTGATGCCTGCCTGTCGAGCAGACAGGTCTTCAATTTGGGAGAGTTTTTCAACGGCTCGCTTGTTTTTAAGGTCACAGCCGATACCATAGATGGTGTCAGTTGGGTAAATAATTACTCCGCCTTCTAGTAAAACCTCAACGACACGATTTATTTTTCTCGGTTCGGGGTTGATTGGATGGATGACTAGAAGTTCGGCAGGCATAGTAGTTTCATCGGCAAGTTAACTAATTCTAACCTCGAAGAAGGGCTAACACGGTGGAGTTACTTTTTGTACTTTTGTTATTCATTTTGTTTCTATGGCTGGAGTGAAAAAGAGCAGGCTGGTTTTCTTTTTGGTGGGTTCTGTGTTGCTCATCTCGTTTACGTTTTATGCCTACCAAATTGTTTATGTCCCAAATATTTTGGTTGAGCGTGACGACCGTGTTTTTATCATCAAGCCTGGAGCTACCTATCGGTCAGTGCTGACAGATTTGGGGAAAGGAAACTTTGTGAACGATATGGTCTCTTTCAGTTTTTTGGCTCGCCTGTCAGGGTATGACGAAAAGATAATCCCCGGGCGATTTGTTCTTCGAAAAGGGATGACCAATCTGCAAGCCATTAAGGTGTTGAAGTCGGGTAAGCAAGAACCAGTCAGAGTTACGTTTTCTTATGTACGCCTCACCGATGAGTTAGCAGAAAAACTAACGAAAAACATAGGTGTTTCGCCAGATGAGTTTAAAGAAGCACTAGACGACTTTGTTGAATCAAATCAGGAAGGCTTCACTAAAGAAAATATTCGCAGTATGTTTTTGCCCAATACCTACGAGGTTTATTTCAATGTAACCCCGAGCGAATTGATTGAACGGATGCATCAGGAGTTTCTCAAATTTTGGAATGAAGACCGTACCGCCAAAGCAAAAAAACTTGGACTGACTCCCATTGAAGTTTCCATTCTTGCATCTATTGTACAAGCAGAAACGGTGAAACAAGACGAGGCTCCTGTGATTGCCGGGCTTTATCTCAATCGTCTAAAAAAAGATATTGCGTTGCAAGCCGACCCGACTTTGGTTTATGCTTCAGGTGATTTTTCATTGAAGAGAATTTATAACGGCCACAAAGAAATCAAGTCGCCATACAACACATACAAATACCCCGGCCTTCCTCCCGGCCCAATCAACGTACCGCAAATCGCCAATATCGATGCCGTGCTCAATTACACTCCCTCGGATTACTACTATATGTGCGCCAAAGAAGATTTTTCAGGCTTTCATAACTTTGCAGCAAATTTGAGCGAGCATAACATAAATGCGCGTAAGTATCAAAAAGCGTTGACTGCAGAAATGAAAAAGGCAGAAGCCAACAAAAAATAATGTATACCTCTGAAACATTTGTGCGCGTGCGCTATGGTGAAACTGACCAAATGGGCTATGTGTACTATGGCGTGTATGCCATGTACTATGAGGTAGGCCGTGTGGAGAGTTTACGCCAATTAGGACTTACTTATAAGAAACTGGAAGACGATGGGGTAATGATGCCTGTGTTAGAGAATCATTCAAAGTATCACCAAGCCGCGTTGTACGATGATCATTTGAAAATTGTAACAACCATTCAAGAAAAACCGAGTGTACGTATTCGATTTAACTATTCCATTTACAATGGAGAAAGCAAGTTAATCCACGAAGGCGAGACACACCTGGCATTTGTAGACAAAAAATCGGGTAGACCTTGCCGACCTCCTCAGGCGTTTATGGAAGTGTTGAAACCTTTCTTCTAGTTAGATTTAGAGAGTCTGGCCATTTGAAAATTTGAAAATGGGGAATCGCTGGTTATGTTTGAGTGTAATTGGAAAGGGTACTAACAGACTTTCATTTTCAAATTGGCGAATCTTCCAATTTTCAAATTAAAAAAGTGAAGTACGTCACGAGAAAAAAGATTCTAACATTTTCTACAGCGCGTTCTGGTCGAACGTGGATGAAGCGTATAAAGTTTAAGAAGTACGACAACCTTTCACTCTATAAGTTTTTTAAAATCTTTACACATAATTTGGAGGAAGATGAAATAGGCGATCGCGCCAATGGAGTGGCCTACAATTTTATCTTGGCTACTTTCCCCGCAATAATTTTTTTGTTCACGCTTCTACCCTATATCAACGTCTATTTCCCGGATATCACCACCGAAACGATTATGGATTTCATCAAAGAATTGGTGCCACCATCTATGTACGGAGCCATTGCATCTACTGTTTTCGATATACTCAGTAACCAGCGGGGCGGCTTGCTGACTTTCGGTTTTCTTTTTGCGGTATACCTTTCTAGCAATGGTATGTTGGCGTTGATGCGGTCATTCAATGCCTGTTATCGGACGGTGGAGCGCAGACATTGGCTTCGCATGAGATTGACTTCGTTGGCATTGACGCTCATGTTGGCGCTTGTGTTGTTCTCGGCTGTTATTTTGTTGGTGGTTGGCCAGTTTTCATTGGACTATGTGCTATCACATATCGAAGATTTTAGTCATCTAAATTTGGATAGCTTCACGATTTATTTGTTGCTGCTTTTACGATTTGTTGTCATCTTCATTGTGTTCTTTATTGCTATTTCGTTCATTTATTATTTTGGCCCGGCCGTTCATTACAACTGGAAATTCTTTTCTATTGGCTCTTTGCTTGCCACGTTGGCCATCATTGGTCTTTCCTATGGATTTTCGGTTTACATCACCAACTTCGGCAGTTACAATAAAGTATATGGCTCTATCGGGGCATTGATTGCGCTAATGATTTGGATTCAATTGGTGACGGTGATTTTGCTTTACGGTTATGAAATTAACGCCAGCCTGCATTATGGTGGCAAAGTAGAGGCAGTAAATGCTCACCAACGAAAACAAAAAATCCATAAGTCGATGAGATAACTGGTGAGCGATCCAGCCAAAAATTTGGCCACGAATGCACAAATAAACTCAAATACATTCGATGTGGAATTCGTGAAATTTCGTGTTATTCGTGGCAAGATGAATCCTGTAGTATAAGTACAAGAAAGTATTTTTGGTTTAAAGGTTAAACCATTTGAGGCAAGAAGCTCCACACGGCAAAAGACAGTAAATCACTGGTTGGAAATGGAAAAGATCGTATGAATCCACAAATTGAAAAGCTATTTACAATCGCCAATAAGCCTGAGCGGCTGATTATTGGTTTGATGTCGGGCACTTCATTAGACGGATTGGATGTAGCATTATGCCGCTTTCGCGGGAAGGGATTAGAAACTCAAATAGAATTAGTTGCCTTTGAGACAGTTTCTTATGATTCCGAATTCAAAGACGAAATCAAATCGGTATTCTCGAAGCAGCAAGTGAGCCTTGAGAAAGTTTGTTTGCTTAATCCGTGGGTTGGGCTGTATCACGCAGAACTGATATTGAAATGCCTTGTTAAATGGAGGATTGACCCTACCGATATTGATTTGATTGCGAGTCACGGGCAGACGATCTATCATGCTCCAAAGTTGTTACACGGTCAACAAAAGTTTGGAAATGCTACACTTCAAATCGGTGATGGCGATCATATCGCCCATGCCACCGATATAATCACACTGAGCGATTTTCGGCAAAAACATATTGCGGGTGGTGGCGAAGGCGCGCCACTTGCTGCCTATGGCGACTTTCTTATTTTTTCTAAAAGAGATGAAGATCGCATCATGCTGAACATTGGCGGCATTGCCAACTTCACCTATCTGCCCGGAAATCTAAATGCCGATGAGGTTTTTTGTACAGATGTTGGCCCAGGGAATACAATAATGGATGCATTTATTCAGCAACATTTTTCCCACAAATACTTTGACGAAAATGCCGAAGTGGCAAAACGCGGTAGCTTGAATAGTGCTTTGTTGAGGGAACTTAAAGGTCATCTCTTTTTTATGCAACCCTTTCCAAAAACCACAGGACCAGAGTTGTTCAATTTGAATTACCTCGACAACGCAAAGAAAAAATCGAATACGCAACAGTTGTCGCCCGAGGACACGTTGGCAACACTCAACCGTTTTTCGGCAGACATGATAGTGGAGGGGATCAAAAAAAGTACGGGCGACAAAACTAACATCAAGCTCTTTTCTAGCGGGGGTGGCATGCACAATCCATTGCTCATGGAAAATATTATAAGTCAGTTGCCGGGCTTTTCGTTTTTAACTACGCATGACCTTCAAATCAATCCCGATGCGAAGGAAGCGGTACTATTTGCTACACTTGCCAATGAGTGTGTTTGTGGAGGGGGCGTGCAATACGGGTCGGGCAGAAATGGAATTCCTTCTGTTTCAATGGGAAAAATTTCTTTGCCGAATTAAAGTTTTGCATTTAAAACTACACCTAGGAATAAGCCTGAAAGGAGATAAGCTCTGTGTCTAACTTTTTGATGTTGATTTGCGCATTTATTCTAGAAATCGAACATTGTTTTTTTGTATACTGGTATTGAACGAGTAATCCAAACGCTCCAGCGAATCCTGTGAATTAAAAAGGAACCGAGTTCTCCTCGTAAAACTAAGCCCCGAGAGCCTAGGGTCTTTTTTTGTAACTGCTTTTCCGCTAACTTTTTAATATATTTGAAATAATGATGATTTGAAGACCCAATATGCTGCGCTTATTTTTCTTTTTGCTGTGTTTGGTAGTTTCATCAAAGCTTGTTGCGCAACAAAAAGGTCTTGAAAATTATTTTACCCAAGTGCGCGCAGGTAAGTATCCAGCTTTACCTGCAGAACTTACCAAACCTGAGAATGCACAAGCAATATTAACGACCTTGCCAAAGTACCTTACAGATTCGGTGGCCACAATTCGATTGCGTGCCACGTCACTGGCCAGAACAATAGGCACAACATCTAAAATTTCTGCCATTCGGTCAAAGGCAGTTCTGCAAATCATCTCTTCTGCCAAAGATAAAGATAGTGGCAACGCAGGGGCGGCACTTATTTCTTTGACGGAATTTAAGAAGACTGATTTTAATAGAGTCGATCAAGATACGCTTTACGCTATTTTTAAAAGGAAATCCGCACACGTAAACACCCTCATTCGGTTGATGGGCTATTTGGAGATCCAGACTTCAAAAAGTGATTTGTACAACCTATCGCAAGATGCTGGCCAAAGTAGGAAAGACCGGTGGGCAGCCATGCTTGCGCTCGCCCGTATGAATGATCAGCAAGCCATTGATGACGTGCTCAATCGCGTCAAACGCATGCCGGTAGGAGATGCTGTGGTATATGAAGTATTTCCTGATTTGGTCTACACCCGCAGGCCTGAGGCCGTGAGTTATTTGGTGGAAGCGCTTAACAATGATGCTAAAAATTGCGAATCCGCTAATTCTGATAACACGGAACGAATACCATGTGCTTATCGTATCATGGAGATGCTCGCGCCCATTATCGAAAACTATCCGTTGAAGCAAAATGCCAGTGGCGATATAGAAACTAATGATTACCCCTTGGCTTTGCAAAAGGTGAGGGAATGGTTTAAGATTAATAAAGAGTACAAGATTTTAAGGGATACTTATTAGTCTCTGGTCATTGGTCAGTAGTCATTGTTGAGACTTACCAATGACGGGTGGCTTATTGACCAGTGACCAACAATATGAGAAAAATAGTTACCATATGCTTCCTAATCATGTGTTGGGGTTCTGTCTTTGGTTTAGTGCTACCCGATAGCCTAGATGTAAAAGCAGCACTTGACACTACCTTGGTTTCGCGCGGAATCGTTGTTGAAGCAATCCCTGATTTTTTGGAAGAAGGTTTGTTGATGGATGTTGATCAAAACGATTCTATTCTACAGAAAATACAATTTGCTAGTTCTATTTTAGCCAAGGTAAGAACGGCCCAGAATTTCATTAAGACAATCGATGCAAGTTCAAAGTTTGAGTTGCCAGTTGGTATTTCTAAATCTATCGGGGGTATCAACTACGATGTCGCCATTTATGCAGTCAGGCTTAAGCCACTTTATGCGGAGCTTGACATGGTCATGCAAATTGAAATTCCGCAAAACGGGAAGCAACTTACTTTTATGGCCAAGGGCATCAAACTCTCTAACCAAGGTGGTATTGTAGGCGATGCCACACTTCAATTGGTAGGCGACTATGGAATTAATTTCAATGGTGATAAAATTCAGCTCATTTTGAAAGGGGGAACTAAAGAAGAGTTGGGCGGCACGTATGCCAAAATTGATTGCGATGGATTTAAAGAAATAGGTATTGATGCCAACGTTGTTTTCTCGCGCGATTTACTATTGCCTGAAAATCTAAACGGCACCATTCAGCCAGATGTACGAGTAACCACTTCCTTCAAATCCATTATCGCCAATTGGAATGACTTATTGGTACAGGTGAGTTTGCCCAACTTTCAAGTTAATGGGCTGACAGGGTTTGGCTTTACCGTTGATCAAGCCGTCTTTGACTTTAGTGATCTGCGCAATTCGCCCTCGGTGGTCTTCCCGAAAGGATACACTAGCAGTCAGATGCTACCCGACAATCAAAATCTGTGGCGAGGATTCTACGTGCGTCAGCTTTCAGTACGACTGCCACAGCAGTTTAAGAATAAAGACAATGCACGTACTTCCCTTTCAGCTTACAATATGATCATCGATCAACAAGGCGTATCGGGTTTGTTTGAGGGAAAAAAATTGATTGCGCTTGATAAGGGTGACATGAGCGGATGGGCGTTTTCACTGGATTCATTGGGAATAGAGTTGCAAGCCAATCAACTCGTGCAAGCTGGCTTCAATGGGGGAATTGTTATCCCTATTTCAGGAGGACAAAAATCATTTGATTACAAGGCAATCATTAGCAACGATGATAATTATTTGTTTAATGTGATTGCTAAGAGTGATATGAGTTTCCCTATGTTTCAAGCGGCCAAAGTTGAAATATATAAGGGCTCTTCTCTGGAAGTGCGCGTGCTGAACGGCACCTTCTTGCCAAAAGCAAATTTGCATGGTCGCATGAATGTGCAGGGAAAGTTGAGTGATGGTGGCCAGGGCGTAGAGTTGGCAGACATCCGGTTTGAAAACCTGCAGATACAATCTGTGAAGCCCTTTATTCAAGTTGGCACGTTTTCTTTCGGGTCAGAGGCTCTGCAGCAAAAGATGGCCGGCTTTCCGGTCAGCATTTCTGAGATTGGGTTGCGCAACATCACCGATAAAGAGTTAGGTCTTGACTTCAAGTTGAAATTGAATCTCGTGGGCGAAAGCAATGGCGCTTTTGCCGCTGACGCAGGCTTAACGGTTGTTGGCAACATGGGTACGGAGGGAGGCGCGCAGAGTTGGCGCTTCAAAACAGTGGAAGTGCGCGAAATAGGAGTTGATATTAACGGTGGCGCGTTTAAGTTTAAAGGCAGACTGATCTTTTATAGAAATGATATCGCCTATGGCGATGGCTTCAACGGAATGATTGATGCGGAATTTGCTTCGATGGTAAAAGTAAAAGCCTCGGCCATATTTGGCAATGTAAAAGGAATGCGCTACTGGTATGCAGATGCGATGATTAATTTCAGTCCGGGTATACTCATCTTTCCGGGCGTAGGCATCAACGGCTTTGGAGGCGGGGCGTATTTTAAAATGAAGATGGACAACTCGGGCAACGGGAGTGCTTTGGGCAAGACGGCATCGGGTATCGTATATGTGCCTGCCGAAAATGCGGGGCTAGGATTAAAAGCAACAGTGAGCATCAGCTCAAACCCCAAAGAAGAAGCCTTTAACGTAGACGCCACGTTTGAAATTTCTTTTTATGAACGGGGTGGGGTGCGTTACATGGCCTTTATGGGCAATGCCTTTATTGCTACCGGAGCATTGGATAATGTGCTGGGTAATTTACAGGCTTCGACAGGAAAGATGTTAGCAACATTGAAAAAGAAAGGTATAAACTCAGAAAACAAGGATCTATTGGATGCACAAGTAGCCGACACGCAACTTATTAATGAGATTCATGGTGTCATTGGGCCTGGGGTAATTAAGCGAGGCGCCATCTCTGCGCGCGTCTTGATTAGCTATGATTTTGAAAACAGCGTGTTGCATGCAAACTTCAATGTGGGCATCGATGTGGCATCGGGGTTAATTAAAGGTGGCGGAGAAGCCGTTCTTCATTTTGCACCTCAAGAGTGGTATGTGTATATCGGCACGCCCGAGAATCGATTTAATTTGGGCATTGGTATCGGCTCGATTCGCGCACAAACTGATTCATATTTTATGGTCGGCACTAAAATAGTAGGTAGCCCACCGCCATCTAAAGCAGTATCACGCTTTTTTGGTGGTATAAATTTAGATTACATGAAAGATCTGAACGAGATCGGCACGGGTGGTGGCTTCGCGTTTGGCTCGTCATTTAGCATCAACACGGGCAAAATGACCTTTCTGATTTTCTATGCAAAATTTGAGGCGGGTCTTGGCTTCGATCTCATGCTGAAAAATTATGGCGATGTTCGATGCGAGGGAAACAGCGATCGAATCGGAATCAATGGCTGGTATGCGAACGGGCAAATTTATGCCTACCTAGAAGGGGCGGTAGGCATCAAAGTAGATTTGTTTTTTGTGAAAGGAGATTTTGAAATACTGAGCATTGGTGCGGCTGCCATTCTGCAAGCACAATTCCCGAATCCTTTTTGGATGCAAGGCACAGTGGGTGGCAAGTTCAATATCCTGGGAGGATTAGTCTCCGGAAGTTGTAGTTTTCAGGTTACGCTAGGCAACAAGTGCAAACTGGTACAACAGCAACAAAATATATTGAGCGGCATAAAGGTGATTTCTCAGATTACACCAGCTTCTGGTGAAAGAGAAGTAAATGTGTTCAATGCACCGCAAGCAGTGTTTAACTTGCCTGTGAATAAAGCCTTTAATTTGAATGACAAAGACGTAGGTAGGACTATTCAACGTTCCTTCCGAATCAAGTTGGAGCAGTTTAAATTTACTAGTGATGGAAAGGAAATACCAGGCACTTTGCAATGGAATGAAGCCCAAGATGTAGCGGCACTCAATCCGGTGGATGTTCTGCCACCTAAAAAGGAAATCAAAGGTGTAGTAGAAGTGAGCTTTGAGGAAATGAAGGGCTACACATGGGCACCATATCTTTATCAAGGCAAGCATATAACAGAAAAATTGGAAGTTACCTTTACTACTGGCACAGCCCCAGATTATATACCCTTGAGCAACATAGCTTTTAGCTACCCTGTCGTTGGACAGTTGAATTATTACAAAGACGAAACTCGTGAAGGTTACATAAAATTAAAGGTCGGCCAACCTTATCTATTTGAACCGATGGCGGAATGGAGACAGTTAGGCAGGTTCACCAGCGCGATTGGCAAAATGTCGGAATTTGATTTTACTTATAACGGAGGCCAAATAAGTTTTTCAACTCCCAGCGATTTGCAGGTTAATCAGTTGTATGCATTCGAGTTACTGAACGTGCCGAAACAATCCGCGGGTGCAGTTGACCGCAACGTAAGTGAGGAGAGAAACAAAGTAGCAGTGGCCAATGAAAGTACCGATACAGAAATAAAAACTAAAAAAGCCGAAGGAAGTCTGATAGACTTTGAGGAGAAGGCAATTTTCACAAGTAGTATACGATCGAGCAAGTATGAGACGCTTGCAAAAAAAGTCGCTTCTCAAAATTTATCTTCAACTTTAAATGGTTTACGAATACCTTGGCGAGTGTTTTACCTGAAAACGGTGTTTAATGTCGATGAACCATTTGACAAGGCAGAATTGTATGGCAGCCCTTTTACAGGCGATAAACCAATGATTACTCTAGAAGCTGATTTATCCGATAATCGCTACTATAATCAAGAGATTTATCCATTGATTTACGAGGGCTACCCATTAAATTCTGACTTCAGTATTACGAACAGAAAGCCCGATGAATTGGGGGTGCCTCCTGTTCGAGCTGTTAAGCTAATGCAGAGTCCCGATAATTTTGAAATGAACCAAAGTGCTCCGCAAAATTCATTTACTCCTGCCTCGAATTATTATTGGTATGATTTGCCTAACTACATGAGTTATGATCTTAGTGAAATTCAGAAAAGGGTCGCCAATCGATATCTATCCCAAATCTCTAATGATCCGCGGATATCAAAAGTATTATGGGGTCAATTTCCTTTAATGCTAAAAGGCCTCTACAAAATAAATATTAGATATACTTTGCCGGCTAAGCCTAATATTAACTCAAGCAAACAAATTGTGTTGGATAATCCAGATGGCAATTAAGGTATGAAGAAAATGATTTTTTTTGGGCTAATGACGGTATGGCTGCAAGGCTTTGCGCAGGAGGCAGGTTCAGTAAAGTTATTGGCCAAAGCAAAATCGAATTCGATTTGGCTTCGCTGGGCTCCTTCTGACCCTACTACATGGTATTACGGAAATGAGGTAGGCTATCAAATTGAGCGATATACCATTGCTGTTGGTTTGAAGCTGACCGATAAGCCAGTAAAAGTTGTGTTGAACAATCAACCACTTAAACCTAAACCTCTTGAGCTTTGGAAGAATGATGCAATAATTAACCGGTATTCAGCCATTGCAGCGCAGGCGATACATGGCAAGTCATTTCAAGTATCGATGGCCAATTCGAACAATATGACAGATATAGTTAACCAAGCGCGTGAACAAGAGCAACGATTTTCGTTTGCGTTATTTTGTGCTGATCAATCTTTTACCACTGCCCAGCTCTCCGCATTGGCCTGGAAAGACAGCACTGCAAAAAAGGACGAACGCTATTTGTACAAAGTTTATGCTTTAAAAAGCAATTCGAAATTCAAAATCGACACGGCACTTTTTTACATCGGCTTGAGAGATACTGTGGGGTTGTCCCCTCCCATTAATTTACAGGGCAAGTTTACCGATAGGGTGGTTCATTTGCGGTGGCCAAGATTTGCAGTAGAAAGAGAATACACTAGCTTCATTATTGAAAGAGCTGATAGTAAAGGTGATTTTAAGCGGATTAACGCCCTTCCCTATATTAACACCTTAAGCAAAGAGGAAACTCATTTTCAAGCAATGGACTCACTGCCACAGAATGGAGTCGAGTATCAATACAGAGTTAGAGGGCTCACCCCATTTGCCGAAATAGGTCCCGAATCTGAACGGGTAAGTGGCAAAGGATTTAAGCTTCTCAACGCAACGGCAGCAATAAAAAGTGCCAAAGAAGAAAAGGAAAAAATGATGATCAGTTGGGAAGTAACTGGAGACCAAAATAGTTTGATTGGTTTTTATGTTGAGCGATCATCGAAAGTAGATGGGGAGTTTGAATCGATAACAAAAACAATACTGAACAAGGCAACGCTAAAGTTTACAGATGAAAAACCTGTTAGCACTAACTATTATCGAATTAAAATTATGGGTGAAAATGGGCAAGCGAATTTTTCTTTTCCTTATTTGGCCCAGCTGGCAGACAGTGTGCCGCCTGCTCCACCGCAAGGCCTTAAGGTAGTTATCGACACTACAGGCATAGCCAAACTGAACTGGCTTCCAAATAAAGAAACTGATTTGATTGGGTATAGAGTGTACCGCTCCAATTTTGCCAATTCAGAGTACTCGCAGGTGAATAGGGATCCGAGTTTGTCAACCACTTATACAGATTCAATCAACATCAGACGACTCGATTCAAAAATCTATTATAAACTGGTGGCCGTTGACAGGAGATTTAATCCATCTGACTTTTCCTTACCTGTTAAAGTCGAATTGCCGGACATAATTCCTCCGCTTGCCCCTGTGATCGAATTGATTCGATCTACCTCGCAGGGAGTAAAGATCTCATGGGGTCAAAGTGCAAGCGATGACGTAATCTTTTATCAATTGCTCCGAAGGCCTCAAAATATTACGAAGTGGGATACCATCATAACTATTAAACCACAAGATTCATTGAGTTATGTTGACAAGAATCTGGAAGCCGGTCGCGAATACTTGTACAGTGTTGTATCAATCGACAAAGCAAAACTAACATCACCGCTTGCCTCACCCGTTTCTGGCCGATTGATTAACAATAGCATAAAGCTAGCCGTCACCGATTTTAAAGCCGAGATAGATAGAACAGATAAGAGCATAACGTTACGTTGGAAGTATGCTGAAAAAAATGTGACCAAGTTTTTGATTTACCGAGTAGTTAATGATGAGCCGTTGAGTTTGTACAAGTCAGTGCCGGGAAATCGTTTCAATTTGAAAGATGTAGATGTAAGAATAGATACGAGCTATAATTATAGAATTAAGGTGGTTTTTGTAGGTGGAAATGAATCGACTTTTTCTGAACCAATGCAAGTAAAATTTTAAGTAAATTTACTAATCAAAATATTCAGTTATGAACATACAATACATTTCAGACAGGCAAGGCAAGCACACCGCAGTGGTAATACCCATCGATGATTGGAACAAAATAACCACACGCTTCCAAGATTTAAAAGACAAAGAAAAGTCCAAGACAAAACCATCTGACTTTCGAGGTTCTATCTCAAAAAAGACTGCAGATGAATTGCTCAGCCATGTAGATAAAGCTAGAGGGGAATGGGAAAGAAGTACATTTTAGATGCAAATGCGGTGATTGACTACGTGGGCAATAAACTTCCGTCAATATCTGCTAGGGCAATGGACAAATTGGTGAATGACCAATTAAATACTTCCATCGTGGCGAAGATTGAGGTTTTAGGTTTCAATGGTGACGATTCCGAGATGGAAAAGCTAAATGGATTTCTTGGGTTGTCCACTATCTTTTACATAGATAATGCCGTAGCGGAGAAAGCGATCGATTTGCGCAAGAGCTATCGAAAACTGAAATTAGGCGATGCCGTTATTGCTGCCACTGCTTTGCTGGTGATGCAATTGGCTCTAGCAGACGCAGAGTCCCCGAGGCGAGAGGCACTGCGAAGAAGGAGAATTTGAAGGCGAAGACTAGTTACAAGTACAGAGTGAAAATAATTTTTAGAGACGGAGCAGAGGGTAGTTTGAGTCCTCTGGTTGAGGTAGATTTTTGAAATTTATATTTTAGTTGGAAGTTAAGATGTTAGCAAGAATTTTATTAATCTATTGCTTGGTCATGCTTTTTAGCGGCATTTCTTATTCTCAATCATACCAGGTTAATGTAAGTGGTTTTGCTGGAAGTGCTGGCTATTTCGGACGATCTTATACAATATCTGGCGCATTTGGCACACGTTCTGGAAGTTCATCAAATTTTAACGGAGTGCCATCGGTGCCAACTTCATTTAGTATAGAATTCTACAACTCCTTTTCTTTTGATGTTTGTACTCGCTTCGGGACAGTTACAAGTAGTTCTATTTGCGGTGGAAACGGCTCTTGGACTTCTACAACAGGCTCATGTGGAGGAGGTGGAAACTCCGCAGGAATTAACTTAGTCGCAAGCCCAGAGCTCAGCATTTTTGCTGACTCCCCAGCGGGAACATATTGTTCTAATCAATCAATTACTTTTCGTTCGACCTCAGGTTTTGGATCTTATACTTGGTATTATCAAATTGAATCATCTGGTTGGGTCCCTTTTGCCACCAACAGCAATACGACCTTTACATTCGGAATTCAAGACATATTTGGTTCATCTTTTGCCTCTTATTATAACAAAAAGTTATTTTTTGGTTATGGAATTGCGGGATGTGGCATCACTCCTTATTCAACGAATGACTATACATTTTACCCCCCTCAAGTTGCCGCAACCTTTGCTGCTTCGCCTCCAAATTGTCTCAATGGAAATGATGGCTCTATTTCCGTTAGTACATACAGCCGCTCACCGATTGCAGGAGAGATCTTTTCTTTTGAAATCCACACATCTCCTGATATTAATCCTGCGTCATTGGTTAATAGTAACACTTTGGCCGCTGGGAACTACTTTGGTGTGGCAAGGAGTAACTTGGGTTGTGGAACATTATCTTTTCCTCCAGTAACGGTGCCATCTGGACCCCGTACACCAATCTCAGCTTCCAGTATGATCACCTCTCCAGTTACATGCAATGGTGCTTCAGATGGGCAGATTACAGTAAATGCTTCAGGTGGTGTGGTGCCATATCAATATAGTTTAAACGGAGGTGCATTTCAATCTACCAATACCTTTAATGTTGGCACTGGCACTTATGATATCACTACAAAAGATAATTGCCCAGCGCCCAATGCGAATACAATAACAAATAACGGTATTTCAGTAGGCCAGCCATCTGCCGTTTCAATATCTTCAGCCGTTCCCAGTTTTTGTAATAACGGTAGCAACGGGCAAATCACAGTTTCTGCTTCTGGAGGAACAGGCACTTTAACATATAGTAAAGATGGCTCAAACTTCCAGACTGGGAATGTTTTTACTGGGCTCGCATCGACTTCATTTACCGTCACTGCAAAAGATGCAAATGGATGTACAACAACTACCAATGTTAGTGTTCCCACCCCAGTTTCTGCAGGCTCTGTTAGTGTGACCCATCCAACTTGCACAGGTAATTCGTTAGGCTCACTAAGCATTAGCGGAGTATCCGGTGGCACCCCCGGATACAGTTGGCAGATTTATAATCTTTCCAATGTTGCAGTGTCGGCATCAACCGCAGTGGCAAATTCAATCAGTGTATCTGCCGGAACCTATTACGCAAAAGTGACAGATGCCAATGGATGTTCTGTTAACACATCTAGTTTTGTGGTGAATGCTCCGATCTCTGCAAGCTATACTTCTGTACCAGCCAGTTGCGCCACCGTCAGCGATGGATCACTTACGATAAACGGAGTGACGGGTGGGAATGGCTCATATACCTATTCCATCAACAATGGTGCCTTTGGTGCAAGCACAACATTCCCTTCCTTGTCGACTGGCGCTTCGTATATATTAAATGTAAAAGATGGCAATGGTTGTGAGTTTACCATCAACAACGCAGCGGTTGCCTTACTTCCCTCTATTACAGGCACTATTTCACAAACTTCTTTTATTAACTGCTTTGGGCAATCTACTGCTTCTATTTCAGTTACGCCTTCCGGTGGCACTGCGCCTTATACCTACACATGGTCTAATGGTGTTACTTCTCAGAATAATCCGAACATTACTGCAGGCAGTTACAATGTGATTATTACAGATAGTAAAACATGTACAGGTACGACAAGTATTTCGATCACTCAACCAACGGCATTAACCGTTACTCCAAGTGCAATCAATATCAGTTGCAAAGGTGGTAATAATGGGAGCATTGACTTAGTCGTAAACGGTGGCACCGGTGTAAAAACATTTCTGTGGTCGAATGGCGCAACCTCTCAAAATATTTCCGGCCTTGCACCGGGGTCTTATTCTGTCACAGTCACAGATGCCAATGGCTGCATTAACAATACAACAAGCGTTACCATTATTGAGCCAACCACAAACGTATCCGTATCGCTGCAAAGCAAAACCAATGTAACCTGCTTTGGTTCTTCCAATGGCAGCATTCTGGTAACTGCATCCGGAGGAACCGGAACCATTACCTACAGTAAAGACGGCACCAATTTTCAAGCGAGCGCCAGTTTTACGGGTCTTGCACTTGGCAACTACACCATCACAGCGAAAGACGCAAACAACTGTACGCAAATAACTTCCGCCATTAACATTACTCAGCCTTCTGCGGCACTGGCAATTTCTGGCATTGTAAAAAATAATCCGTTGTGTAATGGAAATGCCAATGGCAGTTTGGTAGTAACGGTTACTGGCGGCACCGCGCCCTATCAATACTCCATAGATGGTACTAATTTTCTTTCCGCCAGTACAATTAACGGTTTGGTGGCAGGCAATTATTTGGTTACTATAAAAGATGCCAATAACTGCACGATTGTTTCAGCTTCTCAGTCATTAGTCAATCCTACAGCGCTCTCTGCCACGGTAACGGGTTCGCCACAAAGTTGTTCGGCAATAGTAGACGGCCGATTGACTGTTTCTGCATCCGGAGGAACAGGCGCATTACAGTATTCCATTGATGGTACAAGCTTTCAAGTCAGTTCGGTTTTTAATGGACTACTTGCTAGTAATTATACCGTTACGATAAAAGATGCCAATAATTGTTCCATTACCCGTTTAGCAACAGTAACTACGGTGACTGCAATTACCGGCACCATTTCTCAAACGGCATTCATCAATTGCTTTGGCCAAAGTACTGCCGCGCTCAACCTTTCTGTTTCAGGCGGAACAAGCCCATTTACTTTTCTTTGGAGCAGTGGAGCAATCACACAAAATATTAGCTCGCTGCCTGCAGGAAGTTACTCGGTAACAATTACTGATGCAAAAGGCTGTACAAGCTCAGCTAGTTTTTCAGTTACACAGCCTATTGCGCTAAGTGCAACTACAGCTACTTCCAACTATAATGGTTTTGGAGTAACCTGCAATGGTGCTGCTACTGGTTTTATAAATTTGACCGTGTCAGGCGGAACATCACCTTATACGTATGCGTGGTCGAATGGTGCAACGATAAAAGACATTTCGAGTTTAACAGCGGGCTCGTATTCAGTTACTGTTACTGATTCGAAAGGATGCTCTACCATAGCGTCATCTAACTTAACAACACCAACCACTGTTGCAGTCGCGCTCGCAAGTAAAGCAAATGTTACTTGTAGCAGTGGAAGCGATGGCTCAGTCGCTCTCAACGCATCAGGTGGCGCAGGAATTTATAATTATTCAAAAGATGGAATCGTTTGGCAAGCAAGCAATACGTTTACTTCTTTGCCCCAAGGATCTTATACATTCTTAGCGAAAGATCAAAATAACTGCAGTAGTCCAACGCCATTAGCCGTAACCATTACACAACCGGCTGCGATCGTGATTACCTTTTCCGGATTTCAAAATGCAAACTGCGGTGCGGCAGACGGAGCTGTTCAAGCCATTGCATCGGGGGGAACGGGTGCGTTAACCTATCAGTGGAAAGATCAGGCAAACAATGTCGTAGGCAATGCTTCCACTTTATCAAATGTCGTCAGCGGAAGTTATACGGTAACGGTTACCGATCAATCATCATGTTCGAAAACTTCCGCTACATCTGTTGGCTCCAATGGTGGTGCTGTATTTACGGTGGAGTCGATTGTTAGTACTTCGTGTTTTAATTCACCCGATGGAAAAGCGCAAGTAAACATTTCAAGTGGAGTAGGTCCATTTACAATAACCTGGAGCAGTGGAGAAACAGGTACGTCAGCCATTCAATTGCCAGGTGGTAGTAATTCGGTGACCATCAAAGATGCAAGTAATTGTTCCGTGTCATCTACGTTTACAATTCCATCACCGGCAGCTATATCCTTGAGTGCTATCACTAAAACATCTCCTGATTGTGTTGGCGGAACCAGTGGTAGTATACAAGTAACAGCAGTGGGAGGAAACGGTGGTTATTCGTATCAGTGGAATGGAACGAACGGAACGAATATTCTTTCAGGCATTGCGAGCGGTACATACTCTTTGCAAATCAAAGACGCACAAAATTGTCTGTTCACCCAATCTATTGTTTTAGATGATCCACCTACCATCAACATAGCAGTTGTCAATCAAGTTTCACCCTCATGCTCATCAGCAACAGACGGCAGCATTCAAGTATTGGCTTCAGGCGGAAGTGGTGGTTTTAGCTATTCATGGAATACAGGCGCAACATCCGCATCGATTACTGGTCTTGTGGCTGGCACGTACATTGTGACGGCTAAAGATTCTAAGAACTGCACTCAGCCTAAATCCATTTCGTTAGTTGCGGCTTCTCCTTTGTCAGTTTCTATTGTGTCATCTTCAATGGTCAGTTGCTTTGGCGGAGTGAACGGAAGTGTTACATTATCCGCGTCAGGCGGAACTGGCACTTACGAATATTCCGTAAACGGAGGCAGCACGTGGCAAACACCTACAGCATTTGCAAACCTAACAGCTGGCTTGTTGGACATTCGCGCACGAGATACAAATGGTTGCACTGGCAACAATAGTTTCTCCATTACACAGCCAACTGCTTTAACTAGCTCTATCGGATCGGTAACAAATACTACTTGCGCCCAAGCAAATGGTTCGGCAACAATTTTGGGCTCTGGCGGCACAGGCCCTTATACATATCAATGGTTCAACTCAGCTAATCAATTAGCAGCTTCTACTAACACATTGCTGAATGCGAGTGCAGGCAACTATCAGGTAACAACAACTGATGTAAATGCTTGCACCATTGTAAAAGTGGTAACCATTGCTCCATCTACTAATGTGAGTTTTTCAATCTCCAATGTGCTGGCAACAAAATGTTCAACTTCTTCCGATGGATCAGCGCAGGTTTCCAATGTAGCGGGTAAAGCACCCTATACTTTTCTGTGGTCGAGCGGAGAGACAACGGCTACCGCCATGCAACTAACTGCCGGCACCAATACAGTAAAAGTAGCAGATGCCGATGGCTGTTCGTTGCAACAAACTTTTTCCGTCACTTCTCCATCTGCTATTTCTTTAATTTCTGAAACAGTCTTTTCTCCTCTTTGTGCAGGAGGCAATGGCTCCATTCAAGTTACGGTTGCAGGTGGATCATCACCTTACACCTATCAATGGAATGGTCAATCGGGAACAGGGTTTAATCAAAACATAAAAGCAGGGAATTATCAGCTGATTGTAACCGATGCGAATGGATGTACTTTCAATAAAACGTTTACGGTGACTGACCCTGCCCCGTACACAATTGATTTAGGACCGGATAAAAAAATATGTACAGGAGGAGTCTTGGCAGTAACTTCACCGGTGGATGCATCTTCTTACTTATGGACCTCCACCAATGGATTTAATAATACAGGCAAACAAGTTATTTTAACACAACCGGGCAGCTACAAGCTTCGCGTAACCAATACCGTTGGCTGCATCGCAGAAGATACATTTGTGCTAACGACATCCAGTGACTTGTTAAAAGCAGATTTTTTGATGGCACCCGTGGCGCATGTGGGTGATACGGTAATGGCGATTGATATTAGTTGGCCTTTACCAGACCGCATCGGTTGGACGTTTCCGCAAGAAGCAACCATTTTGGTGCAGTCACAGGACTACGCTTCTATGATTTTTAAAAGCGAAGGAAAATTTCCAGTGAAGCTCACGGCTAATTTAGCCGAATGCCAAAGCGAATATTCAGCTTCTATCGAAATCATTAAAAGAGGAGAAACAGCGGGTGGAGGTTCAGGCAGTGATTTGATTAAATCATTAACTGCCTTCCCCAATCCGACCAGTGAAAACCGCATTAACCTGAAAATCGAGTTGAGCGAAGTTGCTCCTGTGCGTGTACGGTTAGTGAGTTTAGAAGGCAATACCATTGTAACCGATTTTAATGCCGATGCTAAAGATTTGCATGAGTTTGAAATACGATTGGACGGAGTGACCAAGGGTGTTTACTTTTTGTTGGTGGATGTGAGGGATCAGAAAAGGGTGGTGAGAATTGTGGTAATTTAGTCAATAGTCAATAGGTGGGTCTCCCCAATGACGAATGACTATTGGCTACTGACTGTAAATAGCGTAAATGAATAGACTTTATATATATGCTGGAAAATTCATAAGTAGGGTACTGCCTATTTTAGTCACACTCTGTTTTCAAACAATGGTATTCAGTCAGAACCTCGAGACCATCGGCAAAGAAAAACCTATTAAAATTTCCGGAGGTGTTTCGTTGACTCAGATTGGCTATGCCGCCAGTGGCATCAGCAGCAGACGTGACCCGTATTCCTATTTTGCCACCGGAAATTTGAATGTGAGTTTGTATGGTTGGAGTATTCCACTGAGCTTTAGTTACTCCAATCAAGGCGTTTCATTCCAGCAACCTTTCAATCAATTTTCAATGCATCCCACCTACAAGTGGATTACACTTCATGCCGGATTCACCAGTATGAATTTTTCACCCTATACTGTGGGTGGACATTTATTCAATGGGCTGGGAGTGGATGCTACGCCCACGTCTAAGTTAAGAATAAGCGCCTTGTATGGAAGATTTTTAAAAGCCGTTCAGCCCGACACTACGGCAGGATCAAAAGTACAGGCAGCGTATGACCGCTATGGTTATGGCATGAAAGTAGGCTATGGCGATGGAAAAGATTTTGTGGAGGCGATTGTGTTCCGCGCACAGGATGAACAACAATCCATTCGATTTATTCCGGAGGCGCAGGGAATTTTGCCTCAAGAAAATTTAGTCTTGGGACTAACAGCAGGCAAATCTTTGTTCAAGAAGATTTTGTTGCGGGCAGAATGGGCCACCAGTGCCATCACACGTGATACACGGGCAAATACTACGGCTACTGAAAACCCACTTGGCAACGTGGGCGGACTTTTTTCGCCACGCATATCTTCATCGTATTACAATGCGTTGAAAGCAAATTTGACCTATCAGGGAAATGGATATGCACTGGGGGCAGGGTATGAGCGCATCGATCCGCAATACAGAACGCTCGGATCTTACTTTTTTAATAACGATCTGGAAAACATTACCGTCAACGCGGCCACCGCATTATTGCAAGGGAAGGTTAATGTAGCAGCCAATGTAGGCACGCAGCGCGATAATCTGGATGGCAGCAAATCCACCACCATGAGGCGCGTGGTAACAGCGATAAACTTGGCCTTTGCGCCTTCACCAAAATTCAATCTTGCCCTTTCTTATTCGAGCTTTCAATCATTCACGAACGTGCGGTCGCAGTTTGTCGACATCAACCGCCTTACCCAATTTGATTTTTTAGACACGCTTAATTTTACTCAAATTAGTCAGAACGCCACCGTCAATTCCATGTATCAATTGGGCAACAATAAAAATAAGCGGCAGACGGTCAGTTTAAACCTGACCGCGCAAGACGCTGCCGATAAGCAAGGACAGGTAACCCAAAACTCCGGGCTTCGATTTTATAATTTCAACTCGGCTTATAGTTTATCGATCACTCCACGAAACCTTACTCTTTCCCTTGCATTAAATTTGAGCATGAGCGATGGTGCAATGTCGCAATCGCGCACCTTTGGACCGACCGGATCGTTGTCAAAACAATTTTTCGACAAGAAGTTACGCACCACCTTGTCTATTTCACAAAACGAATCGTATGCCAACGGCCTAAACACAGGCAGCATTTTAAATGGTCGCCTTTCTGGCAATGTATCCATCAAGAAAAAACATAATCTTAATTTAAGTGGGGTACTAGTAAATCGCAGTAGCAAACAGGAAGGAGCAGCAAAGTCATTTACAGAATTTACAGCTACGTTGGGGTATGCATACTCTTTCTAGTTATTTGGTGAGTAGTCAGTAGTTATTGGTCATTAGTCATTGGTCACTAGTCATTGGTGATTAGGGGAGGTTTACCAATGACTATTGACAACTGACCAATGACAATTTTAGATATAGATAAATTATGAGTTTAGAAGATTTAAGAGTATACAACAAAGCGATGGAAATAGGCGAAAGAGTATGGTTGGATGTGGCGGCTTGGAACTATCTTGAAAAGGATACAATAGGAAAACAATTGATACGAGCAGTAGATTCCATAGCAGCAAATTTGAGTGAAGGATATGGCAGATATCATTTTAAAGAAGAGAAGAATTTTGCCTATTATTCCCGTGGTTCTCTGTACGAAACAAGGACTTGGTTGACTAAGGCTAAAAACCGGAACCTAATAAGTGAGCAAAGGTTTTCTGAGTATTCTGAGTCATTGACTATTTTAGTAAAAATGCTCAACAACTATATAAAGACGATTGGCTCAAAACCAAACTCGAACGAAGTAAATGAACCTTTTGAACCCTACGGATTAAATGATATATAGATAGTCAATAGTCACTAGTCAATAGTCACTAGTCATTGGGGGTTCTGACCACTGACTACTGACTACTGACACTGACTACTGACACTGACTACTAACAACTGACCACTGACCAATGACTACTGACCAATGACCACTGACCACTGACCACTGACCACTGACACGAATTAAAACCATATTGCTTTTTTTATTGACGGTGATCTCATTAATGAGTGAGGGTCAAGTCTTCCCCGTCCAATCTACTGTACAACTCACTCCGCCCTATTCTTTATACTTATCAGACTATGCCGCACCGGGTTCGGAGCGATTGCGAGTAACTGCGTTCCTGATTGATGCTACCCGACCCGAGCTGAACGTTCGCTTTCGCCTGCGCATCGAAGGCAATGGAATAAAAATTGAAACCAAGCCAGAATTTTTACCACCACCAGTGGCGCTGTTGGGCGGTGTGCCATTGCAATTGGTAAGTTCAGATTTAGCCGCTTATTTCGATCCTCGCAATTTAAATTTTACGGGTATCACCCAAAGAGAAATTGAGCAACGCGGTGCATTGCCGGAAGGCCTTTATCAATTTTGTTTTGAAGTGATAGAATACAACCGGGGTGTAAAAATTTCTAACACAGGTTGTGCGGTGGCATGGTTGATCCTAAACGATCCACCTATTGTAAACCTGCCACGCGACAACGAGAAAATTCGCATCCAAGATCCGCAACAAGTTGTTTTTCAATGGACGCCCCGCCATCGCGGCTCGCCCAATAGCGCATTCAATGCAGAGTACGATTTTAAATTGGTGGAAGTGTGGCCATCTACACGCAACCCCAACGATGCAATACTCACCTCTCCGGTAATTTTTCAAACCACCACCAGCGAAACGACATTGATCTATGGCCCAGCCGAAACACCGCTTGAGCCAGGGAGGCGCTATGCGTTTCAGATCCGTGCGCGAGCGTATGCAGGCGCTGACGAGGTGAGCCTGTTTAAGAACAACGGCTTTAGCCAAGTGTACACATTTGTCTATGGCGATGCATGCCTTGCCCCTCAAAATATTATTGCAAGCGACATCGGCACCACCCGTTTCTCCGTCAACTTTGACGCCACATCTAACCAAACGAACTATACACTACGATACCGCTTGTCCCCCGAAGCTTTAGCGAAGGGGGACTTGTCCTCCTCTGCGAAGGAGGCCCCCCTCTCCTCCGCTAAAGCTACGGAGAGCGCGTGGTACACCACCACTTCCCTTACCCCTAACCTTACTATTAATTCTCTCCAACCCAACACCCGCTACGAATTTCAAGTCAATGCCGGTTGTGGCACCTTTACTAGTGACTATTCACTATTGACCAGTGTAACCACCAAAGATAATCCCGGCATCCAATACTCATGCGGAGTTCCACTCACACCATTTAATCTGGACCCATCGCAGTTAATTAACAGTTTGAAAATAGGCGATGTCATTAAAGCGGGAGATTTTGATGTTATACTCAGTAAAGTTTCCGGAAGCAACGGCACCTTCTCTGGCGAAGGCGTGATTGAAGTTTCGTATTTCAATCGGGCAAAAGTAAAAGCTGAGTTCACCAACATCAACGTCAGCAATGAAATGCGGATGGTCAATGGATACATGAACGTGACCGGAGCCGGAGTAGAAGTGATCCCTGCGGGCGTGATGAATTTAATGGATAATCTGGATGAAGCACTCGCTCAAGCGGACAAAGCATTGGACGAGTACGAAGCCAATCTACCTCAGCAGTTTGATGAAAACGCAGCCGTCACCAGCACACTCATCACCGTGCCAGGCCCAGCCACCATTTCCCAGAGTGTCAATGGCAGTGTGGTGATCGTAGATGCCAGTGGCAAACGCACCGAACTGCCAAAGGGAACGACCGCTTCGGTAGTGGACGGCACAGGCAAGGGTTACATCATTGACAGCAAAGGAAAAGTACACAGCACCACCGCAGCCGTTGCTACACAGGCCGCCAATCGCGAGTACAATTTGAAATTGAAATTTGCCGCCTTTGCAGAACAGAAATTTGGCTTTGATGAAAAACGCTACGACCAAATTGCCTCTACCTACACGAAAATTGAAAACCAATACCTCTCTTGGAAATCGGTAGCGACTGGCCAAACCGACAAAGTCATTGCATCGCTCGAAGGAAATGGAATTGATAAATCAAAAATACGCTTTGAACTAAATGGGACTGCGGTCAATAGTCAATGGTCATCGGTCAATGGCAGTTCCCCAATGACCAATGACCAATCTACTAATGACCAAAAAAATGACCAATCAACCATTGACATTCGAGGAACTGGCGATGGGATAGAAGAAGAGCTGATTGCATCGTACCCAGGAGAGAAGAAAGATCAGGTTTTCGGGAAGTTAAGTGTTGTCACCTACGACCAAATTGTCAAAGACCTGGTGATCGTTCCAGTAAACGGAAACAAATACCCATACAATGAAGGCGCACTGCGCACACAACTCAATAAAATTTACGGGCAGGCAGTAGTGAAGTGGAACATCACCTTCGCTTCCAATTTGGATGTGCCGGGTATTGACCCGTTTGACGATGGCGGCAGCGGACTGCTGAGTAACTACAGCCCCGACATGCGCAAAGTAGTGAACGCCTACAAGGCGAATCTACAGCCCAACACCTATTATTTATTTTTAGTAAAGAACCCGAAGAGCAGCACATTGGCTGGTTTCATGCCACGCAGCAAAGAGTGTGGATTTATTTTCGTGGACAAGAATGGTAGTGAAGAATCCATCATACGCACGATGGCACACGAGTTGGGCCACGGAGCGTTTAGTTTGCGCCATACATTTACCGAAGAGAAGAACACATTACCCGAAAAGGGCACGGACAATTTGATGGACTATGCCAACGGCAGCAAACTCTTCAAATACCAATGGGATCGGATGAGGTATCCGGAGATTGTGATGGGATTGTTTGAGGGGGATGATGCGGGGAAAAGTATTTCTGTGAATAATATTGAGTCACTTGCAAAATTCAAAAACAAGGATGGCTCTTTGACTTTTCTTTCAGTAGCGGGAAAGCCCATAACTATAAAGGACGGGTTGGAGCAAGTTTCATTTGTTTCGGCTGAAGATAAATGGGAGATAGCTAAATCAAACCTTCCGTTAGGTGTTGTTACAGACTTTACAGTTAAAGGCAAAAAGTATATACCTATTAAGCAAGGGGATGACTTTGCTGGTTACCGATTCGGGGCGGATGAATACTATATTGATGAAATAAGCCAAAAGAAAGAATACCAGTCTGTCCTTGTCGGTACTCCATGTTGGAAGAACTTGAATGTCAAGTTTAGAGTCTTCCCTACTACCTATCTGGATAAAAATGCCGCCTATAAAAATGTTGCTTCTCTTAATAAGGGTGAAGGAACAGTTAAGGGTATGTATTTTATAGCTGATTATCTGGATAGGGAATCTGAGGGGGCAGACATATACGGCCAGTTTGACATTACGTACACTAATGATGATTTGTTCTTTATCGATGATCAAACGAATGGAAGAGATGTCTGTGGCAAAGAAGCACTTCAATTGTTTAATCTTGTCTACTTGGTGCATAAGAACCCAAGCCTTAGAAACTGTATCCCTGATGCTCTGTATGACATGGGCAGTATGGTTCAAAATGAATTGAGACTAGAGTATTTGCAAAGTAAAAGTAGCGTCTCCCCACAAGATGCAACCTATGTTAAGAAAACTCCTCTGGCTGTCCAAGATGAAAGTAAAAGATATTCAGCGGAGTATAAAACCAAGTTCAAAGAACAATACCTATTTAATTTAAATGCTGCATTTACAAGGTATGATCAGATTATATCGGCAAAGAATTTTGATAACTTAGATAGTAAAGCAATCAATGATATAGTTGAATTTTTGGCTGTAAAACAAGTCAAGGGCAGGTTATGTCTTTTGAGAAATGTTCCACTCGATCTTAGAATTAAGTTAATCAATAAGCATTCGGAATGGACATTAAGTGATAGTAAAGAGGAACTAATTGCTGACTTAATCGAGACAATTCCAGATTCTGATACCTCCAATTTTATAGTTTTTCTAAAGGATAACAACTACGCTTTGTTTTGGTCGCTGTACAATGACTTACATATGAGCGAGTATGACAGATTTATTTTTGCCATCACGATTCAATTAATGATGAATACGGCACAGCCCTCCCTTCAATGGCCGGTAGATGCTATTCCCCCCATAAAGGATATCCGTACTAAATGCCTTTATATTGGCAAGGGTACCAGATACCCGAATGGCTGGACTTCAACTCCAATCTCCTATAAAAGCTCAGCAGGAATAAAAGTGGGGATGTCCTCATCTGGCCCAGTTGATCAATGGGGCAATACGGTATACTCTCAATATTACGATGGCGATCCATTTGAATACATACGAATTAAATTCTTAGATGATTATCAACTACCCAACGTAAAAAATGGAGATAAAATAAACTCAGGTCAGGATATCACTGTGCCAGCAATTTGGGCTTATTGGCTTATTGAACGCCAAAAGTCAATTGAAGATTTTGCAACGATACGAGTTGTGCTCAACGTTGCTGCAGCTGGGGTTTCCCTGTTAACAATGGAGCCAGGTCCTTTATTAGCAGTTGAACTATTGGCTAATGGCACAGACATAGTTTTCGCTATTAACGAAGATAAAATTCAGTCTTCGGCTTCTGAAACATCTAAAGATATTTTGACTACTTGGAATATTATTTACGGAGTTTATGGAGCTGGCTTAATAACGAAATCAATTGTTAATGGGGTTGCTCGTTTTTCTTTTAATAACTCAACTTTCAAAAGCATAACCCAGAATATTCGCACCTCTCCACAGAAATTGAATGAATTGGCTACCGCTTTGTATGGATTTGCCTTAAAAATAAGCTCAGACGGTATTACTTTCAATGGCAGGGCTCTTTTAAGAACCCTTGTTTTAAAAGCTTATATGGAAGCCAGGCTTTTGACAAATACACTTGACTTGGCAGGTACTTCTAAGCTTTTCGTAAATCAGGGCGATAATTTAGTTTTTGGAATATTTGTAAATGGAACATATAAAGAATTTGCAACAGGCAAAACTTTGTTGAATAATGATGGTTCGCTTTTACTTTCTGAGCTTAGGTGGTATGATCAATCGCTTTACGGTGAAATTGAAAATACTATCTGCAAGTTGAACGATGTTAATTATCTCAATAAAGGTTCTTTAAATTCCACAGGTGACCTTTGGGTAGTATCAACGAATAAGGGGCAGATTTGTATTCTGATACCAGAAGAGTTGTTTGGTTCTTTAAGTGGATCTATTAAATCTACGTTTGATGATTTAATTAAGGCTGGTTTAAAATCAGAGATTAAATCAAATTCCATATTGTTTAAGGATAGTAGAGGTGAGACTGTAGGGGTCATATTCAATAACAAATTAACCCCGTTTAAATGGGCAGACCAAGAGGATTTTACTCAAGCATTAAAATATAATACATCAGAAGGTTATATTTTAATTAAAGATGGGAGTGATTTTAAGTTTGATTTAGGGTTTAAGGAGAATAGAAAATTAGACGCGAAGGAAGTTAATGATTATATGATTCGTGCTCAAGGACGGGACCCAGGTCAACCATATTTAGTAAATACCAAAGTTTTGGATAGAACTTTGAAACCGAATGAGAAGATATTCATTGTCGAATATAAAAACCAGTCTAGACCAGGAATGTTCTTTTCAAAAGATAAAATTACCACAGTAATCGAGCTACGAGAGCGATTGGCTGTCCTCAAGGCGTGGAAGGATGAGAGAGAAACTCTAGTTTTAAGAGAATATGAAGTCATTTCAGATTTTAAAGTAAGAGATGGTATTATTGGACCTCAAACGGAAAAGACGGGTCCGAATGCAGGAAAGGTCTATCCTGGGGGTGGTCATCAATACGAGTCGTTAGTGAATTTTAGAAAGCACGACTTTAGTGAGTATCTGAAGGCAACTGGTTTTGAAATAACATTAAAATGATAGAAAAATTTGGAGTAAAAAATAAGGAGGGTAAAATCCTAATTTCTCACTTAGGTTTGGAGACCAATATGTATAATAATAGAGAGGATGAAGTTTCTACAAGCTTTTTTAATTCGAGGGGAAATGGGATTTGCTGGATAAATGACGGAAAGGAAGTGTCAATTTTTCCAAGCTCAGGACGTATTATTGGGTACCCAACTCCTGATCTTACTTTTGTAGTTGTAATTTATCATCCGATGGACAATGCAGATTTCTCTGCTCCAAATAATGCAGTAATATATAATAGGGATGGCAGTATCTTTCATAGAATGAAGCAACAGAAATTGTTATCCGATTTGGCTAAAAAGCATCTTAAAGAATATTCTGAACTTTTCGAAAGTGTATACTGGGCTAATGATAAAAATGGAAATGTTGTTATGGCCGTAGAGGTTGGATTTAAGAGGGATTTCTATGAACGCAGAATATTAAATCCTAACACTGGAGAACTTCTTCAATTATTAGGCTTTGGAATCCTCTAATTTGACCCCCTGCTATTAACTTACTTTAGCCTCGCCCTTGTTGGTGTTGCGCGTTAGCAAAGGCGCATGGGTCACCCCTAGTTGTCGTTGGTCAAAATATTTTGTTATTGTTGGTCTCCCTAGCAACAATCCTATTCTCGATTATCTTATTTCTCCGCCCTTGTTGGTGTTGCGCGTTAGCAAATGGCGTATGGCTCACCAACAAGCGAGATGAACTCAAATAACACTGCTTTCGTTAATTTTGTATCCCTGCCCTTGTTGGTGTTGCGCGCGAGCATCAGCGCGTGGCTCACCCTAGTTGCCGTTGGTCAAAATATTTTGTTATTGTTGGTCTCCCGACCAACAATCTTGCTGCTGAATATCCTATTTCAGGTTTTCGCATTATTTTTGAGCATGAAATTGGAGCGTCATCATGTTCAGTTCTTCACCGCTGTATACAATGATTGGCTTTTGTTGCTGGAGTCAGATGAAGCGAAAGACATAGTCGTCAATGCACTTCACTATCAGGTGAAGGTCGGCCACGTAAAAATCGCTGCATTTGTTATTATGCCCCCAATCATCTTCATCTCATCTGGCGCATTCAAAATGAATGCAGGCTTGAAGATGTGCAGCGTGATTTTTTAAAATTCACGGCAAGAGAGTTGTTGCGGCTGATCGAGACCAAATCACAACAATCCTTGCCAGCCGCATTGGCAGCTGGCAACACTATCTGAAGATTACAAGTATAGCTCTGCAAGTTTCTATGACACTGGTGAAGACAGATTTGAGTTTCTTACACATAATTCACAGATTTAAGATTGTTGGTCGGGAGACCAACAATAACAAGGGTGGGTCAGACAATTGCCGGAACCCGCTTCTTTGTTTAACCAGTTGCGGGTCAAACAATTAGCAGAATACCTGGGTCAACTGATTAGCGGAATCCCTAGGTCACACCATTGTCGGAATACCTAGGTCAGATGATTAACGGTAGACTAGGTCTGACCATGCCGGAATATTCAATCAGGCCTTTGGCCATCGGAAGAAAGAACTATTTGGTTGCAGGTTCACAAAACGGAGCCAGAACAGCAGCGATGCTATATTCTTTCATCGGCACTTGCAAAATCAATGACGTCAATCCCTTCGAGTGGCTCAAGAACACACTCGAAACTATACCTCAACATCCTGTCAACAAATTATACGAGTTGATACCGCGCAAGGTGTAGTTTACCGTGGGCTTACCCTTGGGATTATCGTTGGGATTACTTCAGGATACTCAGAAATGCCATCCCTAAGTTATCGGAGATATTCTTCCTGTATTTTGGACTCTTCCTATACTCGTCCGTCATAAATAGTTTCCAGATTTCATCCCAGTCACTTTGCTTCGACATGATGAAAGCCAGTTGCTCGGGATCGCCAAATTCCAAATTTTGTTTCTTTGTCGGCAGTCGTTTGCGGTTCGCGTCTACAAATTCAGTAAAATCGAGAATGGTAAATATCTTTGGGTTTGTTGCAATCTTTTTGAGTATTTCCTGACCAGACGGGCCGTATGTAATAGTTAATGAAGGCCAATTTTCTTTCTTAATCTTGTTGATGTATTTCAGATGGGTACTGCCTTCAATGATCTCCGCAGTGTAGCCCTCTAACTTTTTAGAGAGCTCGGCAAAACTGGTCACAGCGGGTGCTTCTTTGTGGGTTAATAAAACAACAGGGTTAGAAATAAACGGTGGAGTAAACTTTAGTATCTTTTTGCGTTCGTCTGTAATGGTCACGTTTGTTACCCCTAAAAGATAAGTGCTTTTCTGGGTCGTGGAAAGGAAATTGGTAAACACTGGTTCTTTACCAACGTATTGAAGAGTAATTTTTTTGTTGTGCTTCGCTTGCACGAAGTCGACAAAATCTTTGAGAATCTCTACACAAAGTCCCTCTGGTTTGCCATTCACGTCTTGAATCAAACCGGCTTGTTCGTAATAGACTATGGCCAGGGATCCACTGCCATTTGCTTTGACAGTAGCCCAGCTATCACCTGTTTTTTGTGCTGAAAGTTGGTAGGCTAGTCCAACCAAAATTGATAGTAATACGTGCTTTTTGTTCATAGCATCATCGTTTGTAGCACAAAAATAATCAACCAGAAGATTTATAAATACGAATTCTTACTAAAGAACTTACACGATCCAAAAAACTTTGTCAGGTTAGCCGCGGGTTAACCCATTTTTTATCTAACCATTGGAGAAATAAAATGAAGGCTAAACCGAACGCAAACAGGCCAGGGTAGCTCGCCCAAAATTTGAAAGCACCAAAGCTGGGCTTGAAGCCACTAACTACGGCACCTAGCAAGAGCACAAAGATCCCAACAGCCAGCCAACGCAAGTCATATGCAGTAGATTTGGCCTCCCTATTTTCGATCTGCTTAATTACTGTATCCGCAAAATTGAAGGGCAAATTTAAGCTAGGTTCCACCGTAATTGCATCGAAGACCTTTTTATAAGCAAGACCCTCGCCCTTGTTGGTGTTGCGCATGAGCATTAGCGCGGTGGCTCACCAACAAGCCCCCTCTGGCGCAAGCGTCCCCCTAGTTGTCGTTGATCAAAATATTATGTTATTGTTGGTCTCCCGACCAACAATCTTGTTGCTGAACATCCTATTTCAGGTTTTAGCATTATTTTGGGGTATGGAAATAGAGCGTCATCATGTTCAGTTCTTCACCGCTGTATGCAATGATTGGCTTTTGTTGCTGGAGTCAGATGAAGCGAAAGAGATAGTCGTCAATGCACTTCACTATCAGGTGAAGGTCGGCCACGTAAAAATCGCTGCATTTGTTATTATGCCCAATCATCTTCATCTCATCTGGCGCATTCAAAATGAATGCAGGCTTGAAGATGTGCAGCGTGATTTTTTAAAATTCACGGCAAGAGAGTTGTTGCGGCTGATCGAGACCAAA